>CEUA01147805.1_pt1 | contig 20734 bp, 32 predicted proteins | sample 361541 | NCBI WGS metagenome assembly CEUA01 (sample SAMEA2623079, study PRJEB7988) | marine metagenome | isolation source: saline water (ENVO:00002010), including
CAAAATGCTAATATTTATTTTGGCACACTTGCAAGCGGTCAGCTAACCCAACAACCTTATTTATTATTTAGCGGTAAAATGGATGTAATGTCATTAATGCAGGAAGCTCAAAACTCAGCAATAATGATACAATGTGAAAATTATTTAGCAGAATTAAGACGCAGAAAAGTAGGTCGCTACACAGATCAAGACCAACAAAGCAGATTTACAGGCGATACATCTTTACGCTTTGTTGATGCAATACAAGCAGATAAAGAAATATTATGGGGTGTACCATTTTCAGCAGTTGGACAAGTATTTAAAGTTGATCCTAAAGACATTGATCCAATGGATTATACAGATTTACCTTTCTAATGACTTTAGAAGATTACATAGATAGTCGGCTTTCTATGCCTTTTGAATGGGGTAAAAATGACTGCATTATATTTTGTTCAGAAGCGATAAAAGTCGTTACAGGCATAGACCATTTACGATTAGAGAAAATAAAAAGATGGAATAGTCCTCTACAGGCCAAAAAAACATTAAAAAAATTAAAAATAAATACCATGTTTGATTTATGGGATGCTCGGTTTCGGCAAATTAAAAACCCTAACAAATTAAGAGATGGCGATGTAGGTGTTGCTAACATTGGATGTAGTGATGGATTTAGTCCAGACACATCAATGATATTTTATAAAGACATATTTTTAGCACCAAGTGAAAGAGGGATAATAAGAGTTCCTATTGAACAAACAGAATACTTTTTTGATATACGCAATGTGAGGATAAGATAATGCCACAAGCTATCGGTGCAGTTATTGGTTTTTTCCAAACAGTTTTTATTGCAACCGCTTCTATTGTTGGCTATGCAACAGGCACAATGGCAATAGGTTATATTGCAGGCGCATTAGCTGTTGGAGCTGTTGTTGCAGGTGGAGTAGCTTTATTAAAAACACTTGCTCCAAAAATGCCTGATCTTAATGCTTTAACAAACAGAGGTCAGAATATTCGTTCACCAATATCAACAAGAAAATTAATATATGGTGAAGCAAAAGTAGGTGGCACAGTAGTCTTTGTATCAGAGGGCAATACAAATAGTGATAGAGAGTATCTTTATTTGCTTTTTGCATTAGCATCGCATGAGTGTCAAAGCATAGATAAAGTATATATTGCCGATGAAGAATGTACTTTAGATGGAAGTGGTCAAGTTACAGTACCGACAAGATATGTAAAAGGTGGCACTTATCATGCTCGTTTTATTTTAGATATGCTAGGTGCATCAACAAGCCAAACATTAGATAGTATTATGACAACTGATACTGATTTAACTGCTACAGACCATTTTAAAGGCATGACTGTTGCTCAAGCAAGATTAAAATATGATCCAGATGGAATGTTCGCATCAGGAATACCACAGCTTAATTTTTTAGTAAAAGGTAAAAAAGTATATGATCCTAGAGATAGCGGACAAGCTGTAGATAGTTCTGCTACCTGGACATACTCAGATAACCCTGCGCTTGTTGTAGCAGATTATATAAGAAGTGAATTTGGTTTGGGAGTTCCTCATGCCAATATTGATTGGACTACAGTTACAGCTAGTGCGAATACTTGTGATGAGCTTGTTACACTTGCAGATAGTTCAACACAAAAACGATTTACTTGTAATGGCATGATAGATACAGGAACACCTGTTCAAAATAACTTAGATGCTTTGTTAAGTTCTTGTGCAGGAACGATGATTTATGAGAATGGAAAGTATAAAATTTTAGCAGGCGAATATAGAACGCCAACATTAACAATAACTGAAAACGATTTAAGAGGTGGTATAAGCATACAAACGAAAACACCTGCATCAGAGCAAATAAATACTGTAACAGGTCTTTATGTTGGTTCAGATACGAATTATCAACCTGCTAATTACCCTATAGTTACTAACTCAACTTATGTAACTGAGGATGGTCAAGAGCAGAAAGCAGAAATTAATTTGAGTTTTACAGATTCAAGCACTATGGCTCAAAGAATAGCAAAGATATTCTTAGAACGCGCTAGAAAACAATACACAATGACATTAGGTCTTAACTTAGAAAAGTTTACCTTATCACCAGGTGATACAGTAAAGGTAACATTAGAAAGTTTAGGTTTTGATGAAAAAATCTTTGAAGTTGTTGAGTGGAGCTTTGGTGCAGAAAGTGAAATATTGGGTGTAGATGTATTATTAAAAGAAACAGCATCAACAGTTTATGGATGGTCAAGTTCTGAGGAGCAAAGTCAAGGAACAGTTCCTACATTAACACCAACTTACGATCAGGTGGTAGCAACGCCTACATTTAGTTTAACACAAGACCAGAGCAAAGCAGAAGATGGAACAATTATTGATGACATTGTTGTTGATATAAGTGATCCAACTACTGATCCTCATGTAAAGTTTTACCAAGTCTTTTGGAAAGAAAATTCTGAAAGCGATTACAAAGTTATAGAAGTCGAGAGAGAAATATAATGCCTAAAAAAACAATTAGCGATATAGACAAAAAGGTGGCAGTTTTGGAAGCACATTTGAAAGATCATATTAAAGAATGTTCAAAAACATCAGAGCAAACACTAATAAGAATCAAGAGAATTGAAGCAATTATGGTTGGTGGTACAGCATCAGTCTTAGCTTTACTTTTAAAGATAGTCTTTTTTACTTAAACCGCTTCTAAGGCGATTTAAAGCTCATACAGTAAGTTTTGATGTTTTACATCAATTAGTATGTAAAAACTTTACAACCATATTTACACTTAATTTATAAGGATTTTTTTTCGATGATTTCAATTATTGGAAGCGTGTTGGGCTTTTCAACTTCTTTTTTGCCAAAGATATTATCTTTCTTTGCTGAAAAACAAAAATTTAAAAATGAGATGGCTTTATTGACTGCTCAAAGCAAAATGAAACAGTCAGAATTAGCTAGTCTTGCAAAAATTCAACAGAATAAATCTATCTATGAGCATGACCAAAAAATAATTGAGAATACATCAAGTGGTTTTATTAACAATTTAAGGTCATCAGTTAGGCCAATACTTACATATTGTTTTTTTCTAACTTATGTAGGTTTTAAAATTGTCATAATTATTATAGCCATCCAAGAGGGCGATGACGCATTAATAGCGATCAGGGATAGCTATGGAGAGGAGGACATGGGACTCTTATCGATTTGTGTAAGTTTCTGGTTCGGTTCTAAAATGAATGAGAGAGCGAAATGACAAAGTTAGTATTATCACCTGTAACAAGCGGAAAAACATATAATGTTAAAGTTTCTGCTATTAATGATGTTGGAGTGCATAGCGCAGTTTCTACAGTAAGCAATATAACTATCGCTTCTTATACTACAGCTCCAGGTGTTCCTACATCCGCATCAGCAACCTCCGATCCGGTATCAATAACTATTAAATGGACTAACCCTGCTGATAGAGACCTTAAAGGTGTAGAGCTTTGGTATTCAACATCAAGTGGTGGCTCTTTTAGCTTAATTGGTTCTATAGATGGTTCTCCAGGTGTTGCTCAAGAATACAACCTCAACTACGATTCATCCTTTAGTTTAAATCAAACTTATTATTTCAAATTACGATCAATTAATACATCAAATGTAGCATCAGCTTACACAGCAGAAGTCTCTGCGCAATTTTCCACAATAGCAACCTCAGATATAACACTACAAGCTGTATCAAATATGTATTCAGCAGTAACAAGTGGCAACCAATATTTCGCAACTGATGTAGATACTATAACTTATTCTGCAAATAGTGGCGCATCAACCTCAACATTAAAAGGTATTATATGCGCAGAAATAACATTGGGAGCAATAGGTTCTAACATTACAGGTTTTGCTATTAGCGCAACTGCAATGGTTCAAAAGAAGTTTACATGGTCATCATCAAGATATGTAACAGGTGTAGTTTTGCAAAAAGTAACAGGAAACGCATATTATGAACAAGCTACAGGTTTTGGAAGTTCTGCTCAATTCTTAGGCGAAAATGAAGCTGATTCTCAAGACTATGGAGATGGCGTACAAGCTACCTACGCGACTAACTCTATTGATAGTTCTGGTGATGTTATAGGCACAACAGGCAGTAAGTACGCTTTATTTTTATATACTGAAACAGAGCCAAGTTTCAGTTTAGGTGTATTTGCAGGAAGTGGTTTAACAATTACAGAGTTAAAGAGGTAATTATGGCTTTAGAATTATTGCTAGGATATTTTTATGATGCTGATGGAAATTTAGTTCAATGGTATCAGGGATATGGGGATTTAGAAAATTTAGAGGAATTTTTAGAACATAGAGGAAATGCAACAGGGTTCGTTTCTTCAAAAAGTGTAGATACAAATGCACATAAATACGATTTTGAAACACAAACAATAATAGAGATATAAAATGGATAAAATAATTCAAATTATAAAAAGCATTATATCGCCAGAGCAGAATTGGTCAGCTTTTGCCATGAAAATAATAGGATTAGTTGTAGTTACTGTAATTGCTTATATTGCTTTTCAACAATACACCAATTTAACCGCAGATGAAGATAACCAAAATATTCCAATTATAGAGGTATTTGAAGCGCAACCAGAAAAGAAAGATGAAGTTGAAGATTTAGTAAATAAACTATTAAGGTCAGATCGCGATATTCAATCTGTTTGGTTGTATGATTGGGTAGATGCAAGAAATGTAGTGCCTTTAATGATGCTACCAAGAAATAGTGAAGATTTATTGCCAACCGGATATTTTATGCAAGGCGATGAGTATGTGATTGGTCATTTTGTTTTAAGCCAATGCACTTCTTTAGATCGAGATATTACAAATACTGCTTGTCCAATAATGAGTTCAGAAGATGCGTGGGGAGTTCTTGTAGTAACTTATGCAGATAATCTTTCAAACTTAAAAACAACAAAAGCTACAGCAATGAAAATATCTGAAATTTTATATTTGCAGAATAATTAAAAAATAATTCAACAAAAAGGAGTAACCTATGAAAAATTTAACGATACTAATATTGCCATTATTTTTAATGGCTTGTGGATCATCCAGGATAATGCTTAATGCAGATATTCCTCAAGATACAGAAATAAATATCGAAATTTCAACCGATAAAACTAGCGACTAATGTATTTATATAAAGCGTACTTGGTTAGGGTTGTTAATGGTGGTCTAATCAAAGCAAGTATAGATTTAGGATTTGGTGTGTTGCTAACCGCTATGCCAATACACCTAATTAACATACAAGCACCAGATGGCATTGATGGTCAAAAAGCAACCGATTATTTACGAACATTGTTGCCTGATACCTTTACTGTAAAAACTAAAATGGATGGATCAATGATACTTGGTGAAGTCCAAGTGCGTGGTGTTTCTATAAACGATAAGATGTTAGATAGCGGTCTAGTAAAGAAATATGGCGAGTAGTATTCACAAAGTATTCACAAAAATAGTTTTACTACATCATTTTTATTCTTTTCTACTCTTTCGTTTCTTTAATACTAAACATAGGGTTTACTTAGGTTTTAATGTAAATAACTGTATTTATTAAACATATAAAATATACTACACCAATGGCTTTTAAGGAGATTGTCACAGGTTCGATCCCTGTCGGGCTCACCACACAAATAGCAGAATACCGCTATTATCAAGGGTATATCCAATAATTACTTACAAATAAGCTAAAAGTATTCACAAGGTATTCACAAAAAAACTTGTAAAAACAATAAAATCTTGCTAATTTATGATGTACGACATCAATTAATGATGTTTAACCATTAATTTTTAGGAGGATGTAATGGAAACTAAAGAGTTAAATTTTAAATTAAAATATTTTGTGAGATACCATAATCTTGAAGAAGATGATATTGGCACAAATTATTTTGGTAATTTACAAAATGCAATAGTAAATTATCTATATTACAAAAAGAAAAATTATAATGTAACTTTTCACCAGATACCACTAAGGAGTGCGTAATGGCTAAAGTTTTAAAAAGAAAATTAAAAATGAAAGGTAAGTTTCATACTTTTTGGCAGGTTGATGGTAGGTCTTTTGGCAAAGGTCAAATATCAAAAAACCCAAACACAAATGAACGCTTTGAAAGTAAAAAAGAAGCACAAGCATATTTAGATGAATTAAATGCTAAAATTAGCACAGGAGTTAATTTAGATAGTGATAAGCTAGAAGTCATCAAGTTATGCGCACCTGGAGAATATGAAACATTAGAAAATTCTAACTCAGGTGAAAAGCAGTTAATTGGTGGTGGTGAGTATATTGCTAAACGCTGTGAACATTTAGAGGATGAACAAATAGGTTTAAACCATTTTCAAAGCATGAGATGGTCTCTAGGTATTCTTATTGATTATTGTAATAAAAATAACATTAAGTATTGGACTGCAATAAATGCTGAAAGTTTTTTAAGAAAAGTTTTAAAAGACTGCAAAGCTAATGCAACTGATAAAGAATCAGTTGACCTCAGAGACGCGTCAGCATGGACTACTTTTGAAAAGCACATCAAGAACCTTAAATGTATGTCATCTTGGATCGCGCTTGAAAAGAATTGTGATGACATTTTTGCAAGTATCATTACCTCAAAAAAGCATGGCAGAGATGTAACATTTAAAAAACCAAAAAGACTTGAGCATTTGCAAAGACAAGCAAAAGATAAAACTGTTAATGTTGATATGGTTGAGATGCTTAGACAAAAAATAGTCGATAAATACCAAGAAAAAAACAAAAACTATAAACCTGAGTGGGCGGAAAGTCGTAGGCGCACAATGTTACTGCAATTTGACCTGATTAAAGCAATAGGGTTACGCATAGGTGAAGCTCTGGCTCTTACTTGGGATGATATTATTGGTAATGAAATACGCATTAACAAGCAATATAACAGCAAGTCTAATAGTGTTACTGATACAAAAGGTGGAGTGTTTGAACATTTTGTATATGTAAGTGATACGATGGCTAACCGCTTGCAAGAGCATAAAGAGTTACAGCTTGATGAGGAAAGAGAAAACGACTTAGTGTTTCCTAATACTAGAGGTGAACATGATAGCAGACGAGTTTTAGGTCGTATTATGAAGCAATACAGTAAAGATATTTGGGGTGCTAACTCATCAATGCACATATCACCGCACACTTTAAGGCATTTATTTGCTACTGAAATGATAAGAAAAGGTGGCAAGGATGCACTACCAATGGTCTCTGATATTTTAAGACATTCTACAGGTGTAAAGTTTACTGAAAAACAATATGTGCATGAAACTAAGAAATCAGACAAACAAATAGTAAAACAAATTGAAGCTGTAACAGGTCTCTATAACTAAGGAATTAAATGCTACTAGATCAAGCTAACAAATACATCGCATTAGCGGAGCAATGCGGTGAGGGTAAGAAATATCCAAAGCAAGAAGCGGTAGCAACAGAATTAGGTTTAACCCTATACCAATTCAAATCGCGCTTAAAACAAGCCAGATCGCTTGTAGCACTACACAAAGCAGGTAAACTTAATCAGGATGCTAAACCTGATGTGGTTGATGGAGTAAAGGCATTTGAAACTCCTATTTTACCAGATGAGGATATGGATTTACCTGAGTTATTAGAACACATGGTAAAACGCTTTAAAAAGCGAGATAAAGCTAAGAAAGCGTCTAATTGGGTAAATATAAAGGTTAATTTTGACTCGCCTTTTATGTTGCTTATTGTGGGCGATCCTCATGTTGACGACAACTATTTCAATGCGCCTAAGTGGATGAGAGATATTGCTATTGTTCAGCAGAATAAACCTTACATCAGATCACTACTTTTAGGAGATTATGCTAATAATTGGCCTGGAAGAATGTCAAGACTGTACCAAGACCAAACTCTAGGAGCTTCACATCAATGGAAGCTCGTTGAACATATGCTTTCAAAAGAGGGTTTTGATCCATTAGTTATCGTTGCAGGAAATCATGATATGTTCATAGATAGAGGAAACGATCCAATTAAATTTATGCAAAGAGCGCGTCATGCGGTGCAAGGAGATTGGACTGTAAAAATGAAGTTCCAATTACCAAATAAAAAAGAGCTTAAAGTCATAACGAGCCACAATTTTAGCGGAAATTCACAATGGAACCCCTTACATTCGAATTTAAAAGCATCAATGATGGGAGTTCCTGCTGATATATACTGTTCTGGACATTTACATAATTGGGCTATAATGCAGATGCCAATTACTGCTCAAAATAGAACAACATGGTTAATACGAGCAAGAGGGTACAAGCAGTACGATGACTATGCCACAAAATTAGGATATGAACCTGATTTTAGTAATGTGGGTGAAAGTATTGCTGTTGTGGTTGATCCGAGTGCAAGTGAGCATACTTGGATTCAATGCTATCCTGATGTAGAGCAGGGAGCTGAGTTCCTGCATTTTTTAAGAAACAGAAAGTAAACTTTTCCCAATCTTTACGCAATATGGCTCAAATATCTCTATAGGTATTAAATAAAAAGACTTAGGTGTTTTATCGCCTTTACCAACTACATTTTCTTTTTTTAATATTTTTTCCCTATTCTCCGCAATACACATCCAAATTTTATAAGGTGTTATTTTATATAGTTTCAGGCCAGAATCGATTAGCCAATAGGTTGCTCCTGTTTTTTTTAAAGCACTTGGATTACCTGGAGGCATTTCATATTCTATAATAATGTTTCCTGTTGCTTGGCTTTTTAAATCTCTTTTTATTTCCCAAGAAATACCTGATTCAGCATCATAAAGATCAAATGATTTAAAAGTGCCTGTTGGTACAGTCTCTATATTTGGATAACCATTTTTTGCTAAAAACATTACAGCTAGTTTTTCGAGGTTCTTACCCTCATCTAAGTCTTGGTAAAATTTATCCATTAATACATCCCAACAACTAGAGCTAAAAATAAAAAATACATTAATAACGCTTTAGTCTTTTCCATTATGTGTCTCCTTTATTGCTAAACCAATTATATGAGCCATTTGGGGTACTATTGCATTGCCTAGAGCTTTCAATCTTTTGGCTCGGTCTTTTTTGATTGTTGTGGTTCTTCCAATATCTCTAGGTTCGTGTAACCAATAGGGAATCCCATAAGCCATTCTGTCCAATCTGGATTTAAAGTTCCCTTTCCCTGATTTCTTACTTCTGGATGATTTCCCAACATTTTCTGCATTTTCCCATTTGGAGTACCACAAGCATCCTCGTTGGCGGTTGGAGTCGGAAACATCCTTACTGTGTCCGCTAGATTTAGACTGTGCGATCCTCCTATTCCATTTGATGCTTTTCTTCTTCCCAGATGATCTAGTTCCGCTTGTGGATGTTCTGTTTCTATTGTGGTTGGAGTCGGAAATATTCTCTGCGATCCACCAAACTCGTTGTCTCCTGTGCCATGCTCCGAGACACGATGCTTCCACACTAAAGCACCTGATTCTGTAGTTAAGATGCTCCAAGTCCTCGAATACCTCGTTGAGACCGAGTCCAATATGTCCGCTAACATTTTCTCCAATGGCGTAAATTGGACTGAGTTCTTTAATAAGTCGTAGATATTCTGGAAAGAGGTATCTTGTATCTTCTTTACCTTTTCTCTTACCTGCGGTTGACATCGGTTGACAAGGATAACCTCCTGTAAGGATGTGAATTGGGTTTCTTTCTGAAACAAGTCCATCTGATCTAAGTCGGTCATAACTCAACTCTTTGACATCGTTGTATATCGGAACATCTTGCCAATGCTTGTTTAAAACCTTTTTGCAGAATGTGTCTTGTTCGCAAAATGCTACTGTTTTGAAAAAATCTGTATTTTCTAAGCCAAATGAAAAGCCACCTATACCTGAGAATAAATCTAAATGTCTCAGCACTAAGCACCTATTAAAACCTTAACGAAAATTGTTATAAAGAAGATGTAAGCCATGATGCAGGCAAAAATAATTCTGATAACTTCATCGGCTTTTTTGTAAGTTTTGTTATCCATAATTACTCCATATTCATCTCGGCTACGCAGTCGGTCTTTCTAGCCACTAAGCGATACGATTCCTCTGTAAACCCTCCCAAAATGTTGAAGTATGTAACAACAACAAATATGATATTTACCAAAACTAATCTGTGTGCAGGTTTGAACCTGTTACTGAATTATCTTGCTCATATATTTGCTCCATGTACCATTTCTCAACAAGCGGTGTTAGCCACATAGCGCGACCTGCACCATTGTTGGATGGAATAGTGGGTTTTGGAAAATTGCCTTTCTCGCTTAATCTTCTAATTCTTTGGCAATAACTTTCTTTCTCATCGCCAAATAATATTTTAGCGATAGTCTTTGCAGGTATCATTCCAGGTAAATCTTTAAAATACTCAGAATGGTATGTCATCGTTGATCTCCTCATCTTTAAAGTCAGTAGTGGATGGCGGTGATGAAGTAGTTGATCCAGAACCGCCTTGATAATTCCCTGAGTAACTATCTCCACTACCTATGCTTTTGCTCGAATTGCTAACATTACCCTCCGTTCTCGAAGCATCAGCATATTCTTTTTTAGTCCATCCCATAGGGCTATTAGTCCAAATCCAATTTTTACCGACAGAGAGTTCATCTTTATCGCTAAATTCTTGCAAGCTGTATTCAAGTGTCATGCCCAATCTTTGCATTTCATATAGAGCAGTAGATAACTTGTTCAAAACATCTTGCTCTTGTTCTGGAGTAGCATGACCTTTTACTTTTTGAGTTTCATAATCTTTACTAATAAATAATTTGTGAACAATACGACCTGGTTTAAGGTTTTTTAGTTTTTCAACATTAAGTTCTGTAAAATAAATCATGTTATTAGTCGCAATGGGATCGCGATTAGTTCTTACTCTATCTTTAGGTGTAAAAGGCCTTAATGATTTACGAAAATAAACACCTTTAAACTCTTGTTTGTTGGCAGGTGCTTCAAAAGCTGTTCTTGGAGCTTTATTTAATTGATTTTTATAATTACCCATTGGCTTCTAACATCTCATTTGCTTGATCTATTTGTTGTTTATATTCTTTAGCTTCTGCTCGTTTAATTTCTTGAGCTGATGCCATTTCATCACCTGCTAAACCAAAACTTGCCAATGCTCTACCTATTGCTGATGTTTCACAATTCTCAACCATTGATGTTTTGTTAATAAAATTGGTCTCTACATCCTCCTCTGCATGACCACAAGATAACAAACGATTTGCAGGTGAATAAACCTCTGCTTTCATAATAATATGCTCATCATTTTTTTCTATAATGCTTGTATGAATTGAAAATGCAGAAAAAAATTCTCTAAAAACTTTTACTCTTTCGGCTACAGTTTTATAGTTTTTACCATGTATATCTACACCAGGTTTTTCTATTAATGCTTGTTGAGCTTGTTCCATTACCTTTTGTATTGAAATGCTCATTATTTCTAAATCTCTTTGGCTATCAATTTCGTTCATCTTTATCCCTTTTCTTGTTTAGAATCGATCTAAACCATTTTACGCGTGCTTTTTGGAGTTTTTTTAAAGTCTGTTGATTAACAACATCTTTTTTCTTTACATCCTCCATATTGCTCATCATAAAAGCATGATGTTTAACATCAAGAGTTAATGTTGTTATTAATTAATTATAAATTAACTAAATGTGGATAATTTGATTGACTATTCAAAAATGTTTATTCTTTGAGCTATGCCTTTGCATAAGTCATAAACTTTTTTCATATTTGTAGCATTTGCTAGATTTAATTCTTCTTGATTACCTTTTTTCCAAGAATCAATTAAAAACTCTGCAACTGCTGTATTATAACAATATAAGTTTCTAATTTTTTTGTGATATTTTTTTTTATTAAAACAAGCTCGAGTTTTACTACCAAATTCAATTTTCTTAATGCTATCTGTTTGTATAAGACCTGCACCTGTTAAATTATTTAATCTTTGTGATAATGGAATTTGATCAAACAACAATCCTTCGGCTTCTAAGAAATCCTGTAATTCAGTCATAGATACATATTTGGCACAATGACAGTCTCGATGTAAATATTTTTCTAATAAAAATAAAGTTATACCAAAATCTATTGTATCACAATGAAAGCCATTATCCCAATCACCATTTTTTCTTTGACCTTCTTGCATTAAACTTGCTGTAACTTTTTCCATTATTACCCACAGCTTAAATATATCTAATTGCGCCTTTAATGCTTCTGTAATGGGTATGCTTATCCAACTATTCTCTTGAGGAGAAATATCTTTAATTTCTTTTTTTACAGTTTCATAAAACTGTTTATTTTGACTCTTTGGCATTGCTCATGTCTTTCACATTTTCTTTTTCTTATTGTTAGGGCAATAATTAATTAACTTTTATTTTTATATCTGTAATCGGATGATAACTTTTGATTTTGTTTATCTTTGTTTTGTAAACTTCTCGTAAATAATTTGTAAATCGGACTTCATCATCAAATCCAATTTCTACATTTCTTGCAAAAACATAATCACCTTTTTTCAAATGCAGTATTGCATCAATATTGTGAAAGTTTTTTGTGTTGGGATCATACTCAATAGAGTCAAAGATAAAATAATATACTTTATCAGGGTTAGCATAATATTCTATCGCTGATCGGTCAGGTGGGTATTTTGAATCTACGCTTACTTTCTTATGTCTATGAAATATCTTAATGTCTTGATTTTCATTCATAGCACCTACAACGCGCAGTTTATTTATGTAGTAATCTGGTTCTTCTAACAGGTCGCTAGGATCAACGCTAATATTGGCTTCTGTTTTAATCAGATGTACTAATTGGAGTAAATGTTCTTGTGATATATTTTGGCGAGGTTTACCATGTTCATCCAGGTTACACCATTTGCTAATAGTCTCCATAGCAACACCACCACAGGCCAAACTTACTGATTGGCGAGATATGCCTAACTCATCAAGAGTTTTTCCTATTAACGATTTTTTGGTCACAACATTTAACATTTTATTTAAACCTCCCTACAAGGCAAGTATTATCTTTTTATAAAGTCTAAAAATAATCAATAACTATTAATTAATTTAAAATTAACTAAATGTGGATAATTATGTCAATAGTTATAACTTAATGTTTAACATCAAGTGCCTTAATTGTTATTATAAGCAATGGAAACTCACTATGTACTTATAGATCAGGCATACGATATTTTTAAGACTTGCAAAGAAGATAGGTTGTGGACAAATTTACAAATATTAAACAATTTTAAAATACTTCATGCCTTTAATTCTCCCAATTTTCCAGAATTGCCTACAGATTATGAGACAACATATTTAATTTTTGAGTTTTTATATTTTAACCAGAAAGCTGAAAATGATCTCCCAAATTGATTATCTCCACATATTAACAATGGCATTAATAATTGCTGTAATAGTTCATATAGGTATGTGGAAATGAAACACAGCGATTTTTTAAGACTTTTATTAAAAACAGGTACAGGTGATATGGATTTAATTAGAGAGGGTTTTACTACAATGGAAATTAAAATGTGGAAAAAAGGTACATCACCAATACCTGCAAAAGTAGGTCAATATTTATTGAATAGAGTATCTGATGGACAAAAATAAATTAGGTTACAGGAATGGTCGGTATCATCCAGGTTGGTTTAATCAAGATTGGATTAAGTGGTCAAAAACAGAGCAGGGCAAAGCTGAATTAAAAGAAAGTTCAGATGAAAATCAACGCCTAATAAAGATTAGAAATGAACGCATAGATTATGAAAAAGAGTTAGCTAGAAGCGACTTAACAACATTGCAAAGACAACATTACAGCAAAAAATTAAAACAACAAAAAGGAGAATAACATGGGTGTATATGGAGAACCAAAAAACAGAGCTAATAAAAAAACACAAACTAGACCTGTTGATGAAAGATTATATGGATCGCATAAGAAAAAGAAAAAGAAAAAGAAGTAACTTAAAAAGCTCTTTTAATATTCAAAAGCTATTGAACAAAAAGACAATATATTTTTTTTGTTTAATAAGCTCTTTAGGTTTTAAAAGCTCTTTAAGGAAAATTATACAGATGTTTGAAAAAAGCTGTCAAGCATAACTTCTGTGGATAGATGTGGATAAGGTTAATAAAATGGAAAAAAAACAAATTTTAAAGTGGCTTAGTGATAATTGGGATGAGTTAGAAAAACACACAAAGATTACACCTATGCCAACTGATGACGATAGTGTTGCCGAGATAATTATCGAAATCGGTACGCTAACAACAATGTTGGAGATACATATCCCAAGATCAAGGATGCAAATGTTTGATGAGGGCATTGCCAGGTTAGCTGTTGCGCAACACATGGGCGATATGCCTATTAAATTAAATGGTAAGTCATAATGCCTAGAAAATCTTGGTACTCATATTGCATAGTATGGAAAGATAAAAATGGAGAACAAATTTTTGATGTTGTAGATCATTATTCCTATGATGAAGCATTAAAAGTAATTTATCTTGATGATAATTGGACAGATGGAGTTTCAGAAATTGTTTGGATAAATATATATCCATTAACTAAATCTCAAATGCGAGAAAGAAAAAAACTAACAGGCATTGAGGTTACATGAAGAAGTACAATATCACAGAGTTAGATGATTTATTTATTGAAGCAGGTCGCACCGAGTTGATGTTAGCTCCTGTTAAGATGAAGCGCATTACTAACTCTTGGTTAGATATACCGGAAGATTGGATGCACTATAATCCTAAACACCAAAGAAAATTAAGAATTAGGCCAACAATGGAGCAGATGACAAGATATGGTGAAGCATTTGATCTAGGTCTAAAGCTACCATTAGAAGATAGACAGGTTATCTGGGCTACAGCTATTTCAGCTTCAAGGAGACATAGACCAAATTGGTCAGAGCTTGGTAGAAAGTTTAAGAAAGATAGACGCACAGTAAAGAACGATTATCGCGGTGCATTAATGAAAGCATGGATGTATCAAGATGCTTAATTTACCAGATAAAAAATATAAAACAATATTAGCTGATCCTGCTTGGAATGAAAGTGGCGGTGGAAAAATAAAAAGAGGAGCAGACAAGCATTATCCATTAATGAAAACAAAAGACATAATAAAATTAGATGTTGCAAATATAGCTGATGATAATTGTTGGTTATATTTATGGGTAACTAATAATTTTTTAAAAGATGGATTAGAGGTTATGGAACAATGGGGATTTAGATATGTAACAAATTTTTGTTGGGCTAAAGATAGATTTGGTATTGGATATTATTTTCGAGGGCAACATGAGATTTGCTTGTTTGGAGTAAAGGGTAATTTAAAACCAAAACACAGAGATATTCCAAGTATGGTATTTGCTAAAAGAACAAAACACAGCAAAAAACCAGAAGAAAGTTTTGCAATTTTTGATAAAATGTCTTATTTGCCAAGAATAGAATTATTTGCTAGAAATACAAGGCAAGGATGGGATAGTTGGGGTAATGAAATTAAATAGTTATCAAATAACATTAACAGATAATACAGATGGCATAATTATTACAGCTAATGATTTAACAAATTTATTTAAAAAATTAGATCATTTTATGAGCAGAAATTGTTATTACATTGATGATATAATTTCTATTCAGAAGTTAGCTTGACAGTTTGTACAAAATCACTTTAAAAATTATTTAACGATGGACATTTATGTCCATTAGCATTGATGCTGAGTAGCTCAAGACACAACCCTTTCAACTAACAACAGAATAAGAGACGCAATGATTAGATCATTCATCCTCCCTTCACAACCTCTTATCACTTTGGGCTACTCTAAATCATGGCAACATTAGGATCAGCAAAGAGTGTTGACATTGTTGTTAAGTCAAATCTAAAAGCATACAAGAAAGAATGGAAGCACCTAGAAAAGAAAATGACACCTAATCATGTTGGCTTTGCATTAGGTGGAACAGTCTTTGAGTTATCTAAGATATTAAACAACAATACTAAATATGTATTTGATAGGCCAACTCCATTAACTAAAAGAGCATTTGGTTATATCGCGCCAACTAAACAACAAAGAACAATAGCTGAAAAGACTGCATGGGTTGGATTGAAGTCAGAAAGGAACATACCAATCTCTAAAGCTAAACCGCGATCTGCTAACTACTCAACAGGAGCAGGTCTAAGGTATAGACAGCTAATGCGGTTGCAGGTCAATGGCGGAACAAGGACAGCTCGCAATGGTAATTACTTTTGGTCTCCATCAAAGCACAGTCAAAACTATGGACTGTTAAATACTTATGGTGGTCTTAATTACAAACGCATAAAGCAATGGGAAAAGAATAAAGATAAATACTTTACAGGAGTACCTAAAGGAAAGAGACGAGCAGGAAACTCAAGAGGTTTATGGAAGCGATTAGGTAAGGATGGAAAAGAAAATATCCAGATGGTTGCTTCATTAGAAACCCAAACACATTACAAAAAGAGATACCCCTACTCAAGATTTATACGAGCAAACTACAGTAGATTACTCAAGCGTAACTTTGATAAGCAGATGAAGAACCTGGTTACATATATGAGAAAGAAAAAGATAAGAAAGATGCGTAAGATCAACGCATTGTAATTTAATTACATTAAAAGGGTATTTTTTAGGTTCTTCTGGAGCTTTTACCTTTGTGGGTTTTTCGTGGCGCAGGTCTCTCCTAGCGACAGACCTTTAAAACAAGGTTCGGTAGCGATACCAAACCGATACAAAGCAAAAAAAGATTTTTGCAATGCAAACTATTGGATATGGTTTTTTAAAAAAAAGCATAGCTTAGAAACGCTTAAAATAGATTGTAGATATACTGCAAAGGCAGAATTAATAAGTATTTTGTAATTATATTACAAGGATTTAAGAAAAAACTGATTTAGATATGATAAAACCAGATTTAACTGTAACAAGTAACCAACTAAGTGAAATACTTGAGCTATCTGTGAGAAGAATACAACAACTAGCTAAGTCAGGCACATTGCCGAAACAAGAAAAGAGAAACAGGTATAAATTAGTTGAATCTATACAAGGTTACATTAAATACCTTAGAGGTCAGGTTGTACATGGAGACGCACCTCAAGATTTGAAAGAAGCAAAGCTAAGACAAGAAAAAGCAAGAGCTGAAATATTAGAATTAGAAGCATTGCAAAAGAATGGCGAGTTACAACACCAAGACGATATTGAGAAAGTTTGGAATAGCATTGCAGTCTTAATTAAGACAAAGCTGTTAGCTTTAAGCTCAAGAGTAAGTGCTGATGTTTATGGCGCAACAAGTCTTGTCCAGGTTAGATCAAGAATAGACGAAGAAATAGATTTGATACTAAGCGAATTAGTAAATACGCAAGTGGAGATAGATGTTACAAGTACCAACAGAGTCGCTACAGATAACAGCACAGAAAACATTAAAGAATTTGAAACCACCGCCAAAGATGACAGTCAGCGAGTGGGCAAATCAAAATAGGGTTCTATCATCGGAAACAAGTGCATCACCTGGTAAGTGGGTAACTTATTCTTTTCAAAAAGAAATGATGGATGCGTTCTCTGATCCTTTGGTAGAACAAGTTGTTATTATGAGTGGTAGTCAGTTAGGTAAAACTGAAATACTGCTCAATGTATTAGGTTATCATATTGACCTTGATCCAAGTCCAATAATGATAATTCAACCAACATTATCAATGGCAGGCACATTTTCTAAAAACCGGATAACTCCGATGATAAGAGATAGTGTAAAGCTGAATAGTAAGGTGCGTGATCCTCGTTCAAGGGATAGCGGTAACACAGTTTACAGCAAGTCTTTTGATGGAGGTAGTTTAGACCTAATTGGTTCAAACTCAGCTTCTAGTGCAAGCTCAAGACCTGTGAGAATACTTCTATGCGATGAGGTCGATAGGTATTCTACAGCGACAACTGAGGGTGATATAATTGGTCTTGGTAAAAGACGAACCTCAAACTTTTTCAATCGAAAGATTGGAATGGTCTCAACACCAACGATTAAAGGTAATTCTCGTATTCAACAGTTCTACGAGCAAGGCGATCAAAGACGCTTTTATGTAAGGTGTCCAGACTGTAATGATGAATTGTTATTGGAGTGGAAAGATGTACATTTTCAAAAAGATAATGGAATACTCAAAGACGCTCACATTGTTTGTAATGGATGTGGCTCGGCTTGGGATGACAGTAAAAGGATTAACGCGATTAGCAATGGGTATTGGAAAGCTCATGCTGAGTTTACTCAAACGCGTAGTTTCTGGATTAGTGGCTTGTACTCGATGTGGAATAGCACTTATGAGCAAGCTGTTTACTTTCATCAAGCAAAAGATTTACCAGAAACGCTAAGAGTATTTGTTAATACTGTTCTTGCTGAAACATGGGATGAGGATGCAGGTGAATCAGTTGATAGTCATAAGCTAAAAGATAGAGCCGAAGATTTAGGCGATGATTTACCAAGAGATGTAGTGATCCTGGTAGCAGGAATAGATACGCAAGATGATAGGTTAGAAATAACTGTTGCAGGTTTTACAAGAGACGAGTCAGTTTATATTATTGCACATGATGTGCTTTATGGTGATCCATCAGGTCATCAATTATGGCAAGATTTAGACGAATATTTAGAACGCAAATATCAACATCCTTTAGGCATTGAGCTAACTGTTAGAGGAAGTTGCATTGATTCAGGTGGTCATCATACATCGCAGGTTTATTCTTATGTAAGAAAAAACCAACATAAAAGAGTTTTTGCTATTAAAGGTGTTGGTGGCGATGGTCGCGCATTAGTCGGTAGGCCAAGTAAAAACAATATCGGTAAAGTTAGTCTCTTTCCAATAGGTTCAGATACAGTCAAAAGTCTAATCTATGGAAGATTAAAGATAGAAGATGGATCAGGTATGATTCATTTTAATTCTACACTTGATGATGAATACTTCGACCAACTAACATCAGAAAGACGCGTAGAAAGAATAAGTAAAGGTGTAAAACGCACCGAATGGAAAAAGATAAGAGCCAGAAATGAAGCATGGGATTGCTTACAGTATTTGTTTGGTGCTTATCATATCTTGAATGTTAATTTGAGAATACTCCATGAAAAAATGAATAGAAAAAAAGAACCTCAAGCTAAAGAGCAAGGTGAAGAAAGAAATCCTTTAGTGCGCAAGCGCAGAAACACAAGAAAAAATTGGATGGACATATAATATGGCAATAGTCGTAAAAGATAGAGTCAAAGTAAGTACAGCTACTACAGGCACAGGAACGCTAACTTTAGGTTCAGCAGAAACAGACTTCCAGGCATTTTCCGTTATTGGTGATGGCAACCAAACTTATTACGCAATTAAATCCGATGCAGGATTCGAGGTTGGCATTGGCACTTATACGCATAGTGGAACGACACTAAGCAGAGATACTATACTTGAAAGTTCTAACTCAGGATCAGCAGTATCATTAACAGGCACATCAACAGTCTTTACGACTTACCCTGCTGAACGAGCTAGCTTTAGCGATCAAGGTTTATCTAAAACCTTTACCGCAGATGGAGCAATAACAGCAGGCAAGCCAACAATATTAACAAGTGCAGGCAAAGCTCAACAATTTACCTTAACAGGAAATAGTGTAACGCAAGGACTTGGAACAGATGTTCAACCAAATGGTAGTGATTATTTAAATTATTCAAGTATTACAAAAGTATCAGATACTCAATTCGTTGCTTATTTTACTGATAGCGGTAATAGCAATAGACCAACTGCAATAGTTGGAACGATAGGAGCTAACAAAACCATTACTTATGGCTCTAAACAAACAATAACAAATGATACAAATGTTACAAAATGTGAAGTAATATGGGATAGCACTGCTTCAAAATTACAATATTACAATTATGTTTCTACAGACGCATATTTATATGGAGCAACTTCAGATGTTAATTTAGCCACTAATGCTATTAGTGGGATTGGCACATGGGGTGTTGTAATGTCAAACCAAATATATGACATGATTGGTTTATATGATCCTGATAATAACCAAGTTGTTTTAACTGCTAATAGACCAAGTGATAATTTTGAAATTATGTCTATGAGTGCTTCAACTTCTCCACCTTCAATTAGTTTTAGTTCAACAGTTTCAAGCTATACACATGGTGGCGGAGAACGAGCTATTGGATATGATACTAATGTAAATGTTTTTGTTGCCACTGGTAATGATGAAGATAAATTTGTAGCTTTCACTAATAGTGGATCAGCATTTACTGTAAGTTCAGTTCAAGATTTAGGTCTTGGCAGTCAAGATTATATGGGTTTTAGTTTTGATCCCGATGCAAATAAATTTGTTTATCATTATCATCCATCAGGTAACACAACACAAAAAATTGTAGCCTTAACTGTTGATAGTTCAAGAAACATTACCATTGGAACACCTGTTGACTTAGGAACAGCAGATGGTGGTGGTTCAGCTACATCAAGCTATGATCCAATAGCAAAAAAACATATAATTTTTGTTGGAGATGGAGCAGATATAGCTAATTATTATCCTGTAACAATGGATAGTAGTGGCGCAATGACTGTTGGAACATCATCTACATTTGCTAACACAAATTATTCAGTTCAAAGAATAGTTAGCACACCATGTTTTACAGCTATGGATGAAAACCCTATTGTTATCTTTTATGGAGATAACAATACAAGTCAAGGAGAGTCATCTGTATTTACCTTTGAACAAACTGCTGTTTCTAACCTTGATAACAACTATCTCGGAGTAGCTTCAACAACTGCAAGTGATACAGAAGAAGTTAA
>CEUA01028385.1_pt1 | contig 20675 bp, 27 predicted proteins | sample 361541 | NCBI WGS metagenome assembly CEUA01 (sample SAMEA2623079, study PRJEB7988) | marine metagenome | isolation source: saline water (ENVO:00002010), including
GTTGCAGCTTCCCAGATTGGGTAGAAGTGAAGACCGATTGCATTTGACGACGGTACAACGGCGCCTGAAATGATGTTGTTTCCATACATGAAAGAGCCAGCGACTGGCTCACGGATCCCGTCAATATCAACGGGAGGGGCAGCTATGAAAGCAATGATGAAACAAGTTGCTGCAGCGAGTAGACAAGGAACCATTAAGACTCCGAACCAACCAACGTAAATACGATTGTTAGTAGATGTTGTCCACTCACAGAACTCGTCCCAACCTTTCAATAAACTGCCGCTTCTTGTTAAAGAAGAAGAAGTCATTTAAGTAATAGTACGATTTTGTGAACTTGTATGACGAGAGACTTAGCCCCATGGTCTCGGTTTGAGGCAGGGGAATACCCAGACCTAATGTTAGCAATTCGGCACATTATCTGTATTAATGATTTATATAAGCTCTTCTTCTCTATCTGCAATATCGCTATTTTAAAGTGAGGAGGCTATTAATTTATGGCGAAGACCATTAGATACGCAGGAGAGGTTTTCGAAGGCTACAACAAGCCTAAGAAGACTCCAGGAGGTAAAAAGAAATTTGCAGTATTAGTAAAAGATGGAGGAAAAGACAAAATAGTGCGTTTCGGTGATCCGAATATGCAGCACTTCAAAGAAGGCTCAAAAGGCAAAAGTGGTCACGGAGATAAGAAACGAAGAGCTAACTTTAAGAGTCGCCACAACTGCGACCAAAAGAAAGATAAAACTACACCAGGGTACTGGTCTTGTAATTGGAGTTGGTAAATGAACAAACAACAAGAAGCTAAGGCCCGAGCACAAGGACATCAAAAGAAGAAAGGGTTAGACGGTAAAGCCTGTTGGGACGGATATAAGCTTGCTGGGACGAAAATGAAAGGTGGTAAGAAAGTAGATAACTGCGTCAAGATGTAATTCTATACCTGGCGGTACATCAAATTACCTGAAATAGAGATTCTATCTTCATCGCTTCCGTAGAAAGGGTAAACCTGATGTCTCATAGTGGAAGGGAAAAATAACCCTATACCTTCAGATTCTTTATCTAGGCAAACGTCATGACTATTCATTTCCCCTAAAACGTTGACATATTGTATTTGGAAGTTAGAAGCAGAGGGACAATTACTATTTGCAACATGAGGTAATGCATGTTCGACCTTGTAAGAGGTTGGTATTCTCATCCAAATAACAAACGAAATAACACCTGTGTGTTCATGTACAGGATTAAATTCATATTTCTTTTGAAAATTGACCCATAAGCCAGACCAATCTAATCTGATTTTTTGTTTTTTTCCTTGGAGGTTGGTTAGAAAATTACGATTGACATGAGAATTACTAAGAGACTCGTTGATGTAGTTGAACAAGACTGAATCAATATTTTGTAAAAGAACGTCTCCAGTATCTTTCAATATCAAGCTAGATCCAATATTCCCTGCTAGCTGATCATTATGACCAAGTGCATCTTTTTTAGCTTGTTCTATTGCCTTCCATAGATGATCAATAACTTCTTGAGATAACTTCGTGCTCAGTACAGGAATATTTTTCAATGAAATCTCATTCCATTGTCCTTCGTATTCAGGCTTCCATTTAACATCACTCATTATTTCGAAACATAAAAAACCACCACCATATTAATGGCAGTGGCTATATGTGCTTATTTTCTAAGCTTCAGATACTAAAACCTTGCTACGTAATGCATCAGGTGTTGCTTGGCTCAGTAATTGCCATGCTGCCTGAGGGTTCTTGTCACTTAAAGCTGAGAAGTTAGACCAGAAATCTGTACCGCCTGTAGGAGCTTGTACTCCTGGCTGAGGCATGTCTAGTTGAGGTCTCTTGAACTCTGGCTGGGAAACTGGCTGCTGTTGTTGTGCTACTGGAGCTGGAGTTGGAGCTGGAGTAGGAGCTACTGGAGCTACTGGAGCTTGAGTTTGTCCGAAGCGTGCTTCATTAGCTGCTACCTCTGCGGCTAATCTGTCTTGTGATAATTCAACAGGATGAGGACCTTGAGGACCGAAGAATTCGTTGACGTAAGAAGACAACATGTCGGGATTAGTCAACATGGTGTGATAAGCAGCATTATCTTCTGCTGCAGCGTCAACAACTCTTTTAGCTCCTGCAATATTAGTTGTTAGTTTTTCAACTTGCTTAAGAGCATTAGCTGCAGTTTCAGTCTGCTTAAGAAGAGCATCTTCAACTACGCAAGAATATCTATTTAGTAAAGCTGGTGCTTCTGCTCCGAAGTGATTTAAAACTTCAAGACTTTCTTGACTTACGCTCCCTAGATACGCGTCGCTTCCTGTTTGATTCGCTACGTTCTGTGAGGACTGCGTCTGTGGCTGCTGGGTCTGGGAGTACGCCTGCGTTGCTTGGGGCAGATAAGTCTGCATCCCCGAAGTTGATGGAGCGGCTTGGTATGTTGGCGCTACCGCCTCCTGAGACTGGTAACTGGTTTGTGGTGCCGGAGCCTGTGGGGTCGGAGTCGAGTAAGCTGCCTGGGGTTGGGAGGTCTGCGTTCCGCTCAAACTCGCGCTGAGACTCTGAAACGCCTCCTGCCATGGATTGGCCTCCTGAACCGGAGCCTGCTCCACCTGTGGCTGCGGTGCTACCTGAGGTGCCACTTGTGGCGCCACTTGAGGTGAGGGAGCCGAAGCTGTCTGGTATGAAGCTTGGACGCTCTGGGCTGGTGCTTGTTGGTAAGCCACGGGCGGCACGGGCGCGTTCGATGGTATCGAGTTCTGTTGGGTCGCCGGAGCCTGTGTCATCTGTGTATTGTCCACTGTAAGTAAGTTCTCGTTTGAGGAATTCTATTGCCCTATAGACATAGGGTGTTAAATCTAGTTTAGGGTCTGCCAGTAAAGGCAAGTCTGGTGCCTGCGGATGAGGCGTTTGTCGCATGTCATTGATAAGCGACAAGAATGTTCCAATACTGCTTTGAGTGGCTTGAGCCATTCTAAATGGATAGCCACTAAGCATTGCACTTCTCTCTTCGTCCGTTTTATCAGGGAAGAGATACCTAAGAGCCTCGACGCTATTAACGCCTAATTCTTGTAGGTTTCTGACGACAATACTTGAATTCAGTATATCGTCTGTGCCATCTTCAAAAACTGGACCTTTCCATCTCCATTCAACTTTTCTATTTCCATCAGGTATTAATCCAACAACCCCTTGAGGTAGATTCCTGTCATGCACTGCACTTTGAATGGCTAGATCCAAGTCTTGTTCAAAAACTGCTCTTTGTTCCCTATAGATACTTTCAGCCAAAATATAATCTTGTTCTACTTGAAAATCTTCTTTGATAGGAATAATAGGCTGCTCTATGCCTATTGCCATGGCAAATGAATCCCTGAATATTTTTTCTTCGTGGTAAATAATTAATCCAAACAACTTGGCTAAACCATATGTCAATAATCCTCTGCATCTACGAGTAGCCGTTGTAGCTGCTCGACCATAAAGAGATTTAATTTCGTATGCAGTAGCACCAGAGCTGATTCCTAATTCGTCAACACCACCTAAAGCTGTTCTAAGTTCTTCCCTATATTGACGTGCGTAGAGATTTTGGTCACCAGAAACAGCATCTGGGGTTAAGTAAACAGCCCTATCAGTTGGCTCAACGTTCGCAATAATACGAGGCACCTTGCCTGATCCACCACCTCCTCCAGGTTCGCTATTCCGAGTAGATGGTCTACCTATAGAAGAGAAGCCAGCCTGAGAACTGATAGTAGGTCTCAATCCTTCATCACTACCTGACTCGACTAAGTCATGTTTAGGTCTACTAGAAACTAAGGTTGGATTACCAAAGAAAGTAATATTAGTTCGAATATTTTTAACAAGATCATCATGCAACACAATTTGATCCGATAGCCAATCAAAGTCTCCCGTAGAATCCATGCCTGTTGATCGCATGGTATTAAAAGCTTCCACAGCAGGGACAAAACCTAAGCTGTTAGTTAAGGTTCTAGTCGTTGTAGGAGACCAAGAGAAGTTGTTAACCGCACCAGCTTCAAAAGATGGCTTCTCCGAGGTAATAGACTCTTTAATCGCATCTCGTCTGACTTGCAACTTCACATACTTTTTACTTCCCCCATCACTACCTGGGATAGCTAAAGCTCCCACTCCTGATCGAACCGAGAAAGAATAGATTAATTCAACTTCTTCTAATTCCGACTGTGCATCGTAATATGCTCTGTAATTCTCCTTGCTAAACCACATTAAGCGGTAAGTATCATTAACAGGACGGAAATAAAATAATCCTTTTCCATCCAATAAGAAATCATCAACAATTCCTTCTAAACGACTATCTATTTCGTTCTCTTCAACTAATTGATTGAGAAAAAGCCTTCTAAAACCAAAAGTATCCTGTGTAGGGAAAAACTCAATTCCTTGACGAAGCATGAATAACTTCATCTGAGCCAGATGGCTATTAACCACCATGGTGTCAGTACCGCTAGAACCGTCCCGCTTTCTGGCAGCTTCTAAAATCTGACGGTATCTTTCGTTGCTTGGTTTGCTCATACTTCTTTAGCGTACTTTTATAGGACGACGTGGAGATACCTTAATATCCTTGACGCCTAAAGCATTGATTAGATTCTCACTGCCTTTCGTCATTGCTACACCCATTAATCCAGCACCTACTCCAGCTCCTGCTCCTACAGCGTAGGGGTTAGTACCTTCTCCTGCTTCGGAAGCCTGTACAACCGTCCGAGAGTCGTAACTAGTTCCTGGATTGTCAAATTCCGCCATCCTCTCTGCTCCCATCAGCTCTAACTCTTTATTGAATAAATATTGTAGTGCCACACTTTCTTCAGGCGTTAATTTTTCAGCGATAGTTGTAGCGGCTACGGCATGTCTCAATACTGGGTTTTCTTGATAATCTTCAGAGGTGAGATCTTGGTAATTGCTAACTTGCGTCTTTCCTTTCAATATTTCCAATATTCCATAACCATCAATCAATCCAAATGGACCTTGTTTGGCAATATGCTCGTAAGCACTTCCAACTCTTGGCATTTGTTGTGTTATTTGATCGTATTCATTACTAAATTCGTTGTATTGATCGACAATCTTATCCATATCATCATGCAGCATCCTATTAGCAATCGCAGCTCCTCCGACTCCTCCTGCTGTCATACCAAGAGCTTGCATTAATCTTGGTTCTGCTTTCCTGATACCCTTCATGGTTTTACCTCCATTCTATCTGGGCTCCGCCTCGCTTCATTAAACCTGATACGACCATATTTAAAGAGTCGGCACAGTCGTCATGAGATGCGTGACCGAAATTGATGACTTCATCAGTCATGCATGAGAAATCCCGATATTTATTAAAGATGATCTTTTTACCTTGGAAGAGACCAATAATCCCTCGAAGGCGTGCAAGTTTGTCACCTCTAAAACCTTTGACAGGACTGATACTTAAATTATAGAGCTGCAATTCGTTGAAGAGCATCCGCTTAAGATCACCTTCAAAACTCTTCTGATAAGCTACGACCTCAGGCCAAATGACAACAGGAGAATCAGTCCTGAAAAACTGCCCTTCATCATTCATCCGAAGAAGATTCCATTCAACTAATAATTCGCATAAAGCTTCTATCTTTTCAATATTCCCCATCGATCTCATACGCTTGTAGTCAATGATATAAACCTTGTCGTCTACTCTCCCAGCAAGTGTAAAGACAGTCCAATCATTCCTTTCACTCATCCCTGCAGACAAGTCGATGCCAACACCTACGATGTCATAATCATCAGGTACTTCACCTTTTATAAACAGCTCAGGTGAAATACCTAATTCTGTAGTTTTAATAGGTTGGTTTAAATACTGATAGGAAAAAGCAAATCGATCTTCTGCTTGTAGCTTTAAAAGATATTTGACTGACCACATTTTGGGCCAATAAGACTTCGGATTACCACTATCGTCGTAAGATAACGCACCTTGTGTTATAACTTTCCATCCTTTCTTTTGACAAAAAGTTGTTGTAAACAGATCATCAAAGTGGAATCTTGTACCTAAAGCAATTGCACGAGCACCTTGAAACATGGTAGGGACAATAACGTTTGTCCAGTTAGCTTCCATCTCTCTTCTAATATCTGGATTAGCAATAGCTGCAGCACTTTTAATAGCATCATCAACGATGATTAAAGAACTTCTTTTTGAAGTAATCGTTCCTTTTAGTCCAGCACAAGCAACAGTGAAAGCATCCTCCCCTCGAATATCTACTTCTGCAAAATCAAAATCAATAGACCATAATTCATCACTTGTCCGATGTTTAGATAATCGAACTGTCGGAAAAATTTCCTGATATTCCTTATTCATTATCAGGTTTTTTATCGCAGCACTTTTATTTCTTGCAACATCAACGTTGTAAGAAACATACAGGGTTCTTAGTAGTTTCTTCGCCTGAGCATGACGACCTATCAGCCATGCAACTAATAATCCAATAACGGTAGATTTAGCACTTCCTCTTGGGCTTAGAAGACATGTATTAGGTCCTGCTATATCCAATAAATGCTCATTACTTTCTCCTGTTAAAAATTCCCTGTGCCATACCTTCATATGTTTAGCAGCAGGCTTCCCCATTAATTCGCAAAAATAGGCGAAACTTTTACGAGCTTTTATAACATGAGGAGGCGTTACTATGACAGTCGGCTCTGTTGTTATAGCCTGAGCAGCAAGTTGAGCACTACGCCTACGAGCTAATGAAATAGATACATTTGACATACAAGAAGTCTAAACGTTATTCACTATTCCTACTACATTAAGATGATTTTCTCTTTCTTCCTCCAACCTTTCTTGTCAACCCATGATTGGAATTCCGCCTTTGCCTCAGGAGACAAATAACCGAACATTACATTCATGGCATGTTTTAGGGCATAATCTTTTTCGTCATGTTTATCCATTTCTAGTCCACCATGAAGAGCACAGCACGCATCTAGAAGATCGTACATAGGCACTGGCTTTACAGCATTTTGTTGTTCCCTATTCATGAATAGTGAGAAACTAAATTGAACTTATATTATTCACTATATAGCTATTTTCATGACCCAGGGAGGTGTGTCTGGATGTATAAGTCTCTCTGGCCAAAAATTATAGGCAACACATACTCTGTCTTCATCATTCTCATTCGTATTACCTTTGTGAACTAAATAACTAGGAAATAATATAATATCTCCCGGAGAGACAGGAATTTCTGCATCCTGCCACCAATTACGACGACAAATAATTCCAAATTCTTCGTGATTTCCTTGGACTGCAGGGAGTGATTCCTTAGGACTATCTCTAAACGTAATGGTCATATCTTTACCACTGAGATAAACAACACACGACATTACCGCATCTGTATGTGAATGGAAAGGAAAACTATTAGCACCTTTCACTTGTTTATTCATCCAACCACTTACGATCTTCCACGAACCTATAGCTTGTCCTCGTGGACAGCTACTTGCGACACTTTCTAACACCTCTTGTTGAAAAGGCAGAAACTCTGGATTATTTAATACCTCATTCCATACCATCGAGTCTTCTACTTTTGAGTCAGAATTGTCGTCGAAGGCATGCACTATAGGAGCCTCTCTGTAAACTTTTTTATATGCTTCTAAAGCCTTTTGTATTGACTCTTCCCCTAATTCGAATTTGAACACTTGAACAGGGAACAAATTCATCATGCCTTTAGGTTCCGCCATAGTGCCTCACTTTGTAAACTATTTGATCAATAACATTGACATCTAACCCGAGGAAAGGTGGAATAATTCCTAATATTCTTAGCAACCCATCTACAAATAAAGCTAGACATGTAAAGCCAAGAATCATACTAATAATCGTTGCGTTTCTATTATGCTTCTTCATTGAAGCTTCGTCTATAGCCTTTGCTTTGGCTACAGCGTCTGCGAGCATAATGTCTACTTCTTCTTTCGTGTAACACAAATGAGGTAAAATCTCCCTGATTTTTTCTTCAGTCATTTCAGTGACTATTCTTTCTTTTACGTTACCTCTCTTCAATTAGCGCCGCCCATACGGATTCATAGGCAAGCTCCAAAGCCTTTGTCACGTCTTCGTTTCCTTTAAAAATTGATTTAAGCTCTCTCATAACTTTGTCAGCACCGGCTAATATTAAACCTCTTCTGTCTGTACTTTTACTCATTTTTTCTACTTCGACAATATGACCCCTTAATTCTTTGGAGAGATGAGCAATACGAGTAGCGGCTGCATCAGGCTTCACTAAGTCTGCATGTACTTGTTGTCTTAGAAAGTCAATATCAGCTTCCAACTTAACAGTTTCCGCCAACATTATTTCTCGTCTATTCAGTTTTGGATAATTATTATTAATCCATTTTTCCAGAATATTGAAACCAGCCTCGTAACCTAAGACTCGAGCATATAGCCAAATTTCATAAACAGAATATGTGTTCTCAACATAAGCTAAAAAAGCTTCACGACGATCATTATCTAGTGCTGTTAAAAAAGCACTGATCAAATCGTCTTGTTTCTTTACCATTAACCGAAAAATCTAGATCCTGAACTACGTATAGCACCTCTTGCATCTGCACGCATTTTTCTGTTTTCTCTAAATAAGTCTCTTTGTGTCTTACGATCCTGATCACCCTTGGTTTGAGTAAGCATTCTATCTTGTGAACCTTGCTCTCTTCTGCTTAATCTGTCTTCGCTTCCTTTCGTCTTAGTTAGAAGGCGATCCTGTAATCCTTGAGCGCCAAGAGTCATCCTGTTTTGAGAACCCTCCTCCATCATGCCTAGGCGTGTCTCATCTCCTAGTACTCGAGCAGTTCTACGTTCTTGATCACCTTTTTCTTTTATCTGCCTACTACCAATTTGTCCGGATACTTTAGTTAAATCTTTTGTGATATTCCCTTCTAGCCCCATCAAGGTAGCTGTATTACCTGTCATTAAGTTTTGAATACCACCTTCGTAGTCCAACATATTTGCATATTGACCTTTTTGGTACTGCAAATCTTGTCCCATACGCATATAGTTAATATTCGCGTCCATTAAGGCACCTGAAACGATACCGCCAATCGTCTTATTAGTAGGGTTCAATATACCCCAATTCACGAGGTTACCTGCACCTCCATGAATCATTTTTCCTGTAGACGTTACAGGCTGATTTCCTGCATATGCTGTATTCCAGAAGTTCTGTAAAGAGGTTGCAGTACCTGATTGATTTGATACGTTGGCTGCTGCGGAAGACATAATTTTCTAATCTATTACTTTAATGATAAAGGTTTAAAAAGAACTGAATCCTTTGTACTCAACCACCACTTCTTTCTTCTCTTTAGGTGTTAATCCATTCCCTGCGTTTTTCTGTCTATCCCAAGAAGGTTGATCACTTGGTGCCTCTGCGGCTTTTTTAGCTTGATGTCCTTTACTTCTCTCTAAGGCTTCTTTTTGCTTATCATTGGAAACTTTTGATTCTTCTGGAGACTTGTTTTCTGTTCCTGGTTCTAACTCTTGCTTCTTAGCGTCCCTTGCCTGATCAAACGAATTCATCGCAGCTCTTGCATTATCTAGATGGGCTTGAGGTGCCGCTTTAGCTGCCCTAGGATCTCTTGTAGCATCCCCAGGACTGCCTGAAGGTAAAGGTGCCATAGTGTCAACTTCTCCACTAGCTCTCCGCCTGTCTCCCGTCTCACGAGCTGCTTGGTACATTGATGCCAATCTCTCTGAAGCTGTCATCCTGCCAGCAGGTTGAGGAGTAGGTTGCTCATTAGTATTAACAACAGATTGAGAGCCATTGTCAGCTATATTCTCAACACCTGTTTGAAACTCAGATTGATTACCATCTCTATAAGGAATATCTGCTCTTTGATTAGTACCAAATTGAACTGTACTTTGAGCAGGGCCAAAAGGATCGTATACTGGACCTGAAGGAGAGTTAGACAATGCTAATTCTTGAGCCTGTAACCTGGCCTGATCGTCTGTCATGCGAGCCATGTTTAGAGTCCGAAGAATAGAAGACCGTCTGCAATATTATTCATTAAACCCATATTAAATTGATGTCTAAGTTGAGGTTTGACTAGATATTCAGCCGTATTAGATTTTAAGCCACCATCGTAAGCTGTTTTATTTATTATGTCCATTTGATTAATACTTGCCGGATCGCCCACATTTCGAGGTACCTGTCCTACACCTACATCTTGAATTTGTAAGTTGGGATTTATTTGGTGCGCTTTTACCCTTCCTTGTAGAGCTGCGTCTGTTATTCCTGAGACGTCGCCAGCAATACCCGATGTTTGAACGTCTGTATTAATACCTTGAATTTTTTGACCAGTTTCTAATAGATCTGCATAGTCATTAATTTGTGTCAAAGCCTCATCTTTGCTAATAGATCCTGTTCTGTATTTATCAAGAATCTCCTTCATTCCCTTGTTTTTATACCACTTTGGTGCCATGGTCTACTTCTTAAATACTGTTAATAGTCTAATAGCTCTCGTGCGTTGACGTTAGCATCTTATTGGAAATCCCCAAGTCTCTGATCTTGGAATACTTTAGGTCCACCAAAAGGATCTGTAAATATACGATCCAATGTCCAACCACCCAAATCAAAACCCATATAATCCCCTACAGCAGAATCTAATGCGTCTCCTTGCTCTTCTTTGGAGAGTTTTCCAAATTGAACTATTTGCTCTTCTGAAGAAAGTTTTGCATTGGAACTGGAGGGCGTTAGACCTGTTAAATTTGCGTTCGAATTTTGGAGCAGCCTTTGTCCCGCCATTTGAGTGCCTTGGACATTTGCTTCACTGTTAGGGAGAACAATAGGAGAAAGAACATTGGCTCTACCCTTTCGTATGTTTGCAATTGCATTAAGTTTCGCAATAGGACTTTTCTGCTTTAAACGTTCTAATTTTTCTGCATTTTCTCCTGCTATTTCGACTCTTCTAATTGCTCCACTTTCAGCAAGCGTCTGCTTAGCTAATCCATAAGCAATCTCTTGGTTTCTCTCGACAGTATCCGACATCGTCTCCTGAGCTTCCGTGCTCATAATGCTTGAGAGACTTTTTACTTGTGGATTATTGAAAACAGGACGTACCGCTGCTGCGGCTGTCGGTCTGAAATTAGTGTAATTAGGAGCGAATGCCATTTAGACGAAACTTGAGCTGGCTTGGTTTAATGCGGCAGTAATCATTGCGTTCTTCATTGCGTTTTCATATTCCAATGTATTAGCAGCTCGCGTTATTTCATTTTGTCTTTGGATCTGTTTAATAGCTCTATCTTTTCTGTGATCCCAAATAGCATCTTCTCCTCCTACTGCCATTTTTCCTATACCTCTACCTGCCTTATTACCTATATTACTACCCAGAGAACCTCCGATTAAAGCACCAATAGCAGTACCTATACCAGGGCCGCCAAGCATTGTACCGAGAGCAGCACCTCCCCAGGCGCCTCCTCCTCCTCCTATTAATGTTCCTGCTGCTTCTCCTGCATTGACACCCATTGGGTCATTTGGATCTTGCATTTGGTTAAATGCATCTGCACCTAGCATTAGAAGTCCTAATGCACCAGCGCCTTTTAATCTAGGAACATTTCTAACCATTTGAGCAGTATTACCCATCCTTGTGCCTCCAGGAGTGAATTGAAATCTTCCTGTTGCCACCCCATTATTCAGAACAGGCTGAAGTCCTGCGGCTTGTAATGCTTGAGGATTATTAATAACATCACCAAAAACTAAATTATTGGGAAACTGACCTAATGCCTGCTGGAAACCTGGTCCAAAGGCGAATGGCATACTCGTTGCACCTGTGGCTATATTACTAAATAAATTATTATTCCTAGGAGCCATAGAGCGCCCATACTGATCGTATAGCATAATTCCTTACAAACACAATAAGCCTATAGCTTGATTCTAGTGAGTATTGAAAGTAGACGTATTAATCCTGCATATAGCTCAATTTAGAAGGCTCTACCCAAGGAACCATATGAGCCACATTTTCCGTGTCCATGTTCAATTTTTTACATCGGAAAAATTTAGGGGCTCCTTCTCTGTTATCTACACATTCAATTGAAGCGTGAACATAATCTGCATTATGTCTCTTATCTGGTCTTTCTCTCCACTTGCCGTCTACCTTCTCGTAACGCTTCTCATCAAACGGAACATCGTAATCTTCAATATATTGCCACACATCATCATGAGTCCAATCCCTTAAAGGAAATATCAAAGAAGGTCCTATATCGTGAGGTAAAGATCTGACTTCTATTCGGGTACCTGCATCGCCTCCTAATATCGGATCTGCATCACACTGTTTATGTCCGATCCATAGAGCATCAAACTTGGGAACCATGATTTGATTTTGCTTTGGACGCTTGAGAATATCTAAAGCCGTCACATGAGGTAAATCATCAACAGGCTCCGTAATACCTGTAGGACAAGTTAATGAAACTCCATTGATTTGATACCAATTCTGCACTTCAAATTCATCCCCACTACGTTGCATAGCAGATTTATAGGGATGCCACGAATAAACAAATAACTCCCAGTCTCTAATAATCTTGTCATGAAATTCGTATTTATATGGCTGCCAAGGTTCTCGCCAAAAAACTACTGGCACTTTGATACCATGTCTCCTCAATAAATGAAGAAGCACCATACTATCTTTTCCCCCTGACCACATGACCAAAGTGGAAAGGAAAAAATTTACCGAAGAATCAATGATCTGATCTGTACGTTCTAGCTTGCTCAGCAACGATTTAATACAACGCTGCTATTAAGGTATCGTATTTAAATCGCAGCGCCAATTATTGTGCCACCTATGGCTCCAATAGCATTAAACATGGCTGCCCTACCAGAAGCTTTAGCTCTTGCCCTTGCTGCTCTCTCTTCTGCTTTCCTCTGAAGCTCTGCTGCTTCTATAGAGGCAGCCCACGACAGAGTCTGTCCAGCCATCTCCGTCATTCTTTTTTGATCTCCAAAAACATTTTCTCCTACTAGCTCATTAGTCGCAGGAGCCTTGAAACCCCAACTATCAGCATCTAATCCTGAATTTCGAAAAGCCTCTAAACCAGCTTTCTCGTCTCCGTAATAATTTTTAGCAGATGGAAAACTTGTTGAATAACCTTTATAAGATGGACCAGCAAAACCTTGTGATGATGATGTTCCTGAATCGTAATCACCAAAGTTAAAAGCAGACCAAAGTGCATTTGGATCGTTCGAAATTAATGCCATTTACCAACCCCTCCTAAATCCGGATGTAAAACGATCCCATCTATTACCCAAGGAGTAATATTGATCTGATGATGGATCATATTTTGGGTTAGTGCTGTAATTAGTATTCCAAGAGTCATATGTAGTTTTTCCTGTATCACTATCCCAAGTAGAGAACACATCCTGACCACCCGTCATTGCAGGGTCTTCAAACATAGGAGAATCGTAGTTACTAGCACCATAGATATTGTTAGATGGACCAAAGAAACCTCCTTGCCCAGAATCCAAAATATTTCTACCTGCTCCAATATTAGTACCTGCTTGTTTGGCTATAGGACTAAGTAGAGAAGAACCTAATCCCCATAGAGCATTGCCTATTGTTTGACTTGCATACCTGTCGCCAATATATTCAGTCGTATCTGCATCATTCTGAGCTTCATCTAGCTTGATAATGTTTCCCAGAGTGCCTTTAGCCATATTCCATCCTAGGTTGCGAGGATCCTCACTAGCCATTAATGCCGTAGCATAATCACTATCGATGTTTGCAAAACGTCTCATTAAGTCTGTTCTCTGTAATCAGGCTTCAATGACCTTCTTATTGATTCTAGAGCCTGTCCTGTGACAGCAGCCCCCGCAAGAGCACCTGAACCATATTTGATAGCAGATAAGAATGCCTCTCTTTCGTTGGCATCTTGCCTAGCTTGTCGAAGATCTGTTAATTCGTTTTTCCTTTGCACTAATGAATCTAGTTTTCTTTGCTCTGTTTGTGCTTCTTTAATCAATTCTTGCTTAAATTTAGAACTCTTTTCTTTGGAGCCTTTACTTGTTACCGCTGTTGCTGCCATCTGTGCTGTATCTGTTTTTTCCATTTGATCTTTAAGTGCTCCATATTTTTCAGTACCAATACCTTCAAGCTTCCTATCAACCCTCTTGAGTTTGGTTACACCTCCCTTAGGAGCAACTAAACGTCTACCGGCTCTTCTTAGACCAAAGCCAGTGCCTATTGCTGCTGCTGCGGCTGGAAGGACACCTGTCGCTATAGGAATACTCTTGCCCATGAAATTAACCTCAGGTCCTTGAATTCCGTCTACTGTTCCTTTCAATGCTCCAAGAATATTGAAATTACCATCCAAAGGATTTAAATCTGTACGTTGATCAAATGTATAGGCTTTATAACGTTTGTATTCATCAGGAGAGACGTCTGGTCTTTCCTTCACAAATTCACTATATGGAAGTAGTCGTCCCGTGCGTCCTAAGAAATAACGACTAATTGTCTCAGCGATAGGATCTGCTGTCTTGCGAGGATCATCTTGACTAGGTATAACTGCTTTATAGCCTGGTTGACGTCCAATATTACCAATAGCTAAAGATGTACCCACAACAGCAGGCATTGTTGCTGCTAACCTATAACCCCTTGTAGGAAGTAAACGAGCCTGTACTGTCTTATCTTTTGAAATATTAATAGAAGGCATTGATTTACTTACAGGTTTATCCCCTGCATGTTCTCCCCAATGCAATCCTTGTAAGGAAGCTAATGTTGCAACAGCCTGCGGAGCATTTAAAAACCACCAAATAGTACGGAGGCCATCAGTCATCATGTCTCCGCCTGCTACCCCTGCCATCTGAGCCAACCGTGCTCTTTTGTTAGGTAAAGCAGTAAAAGTATCATCTGCAGAAATATTAGAAGCATTTGTAATTGGCAAGCCAAATCTATTAAGACTGCTCACTTGCCCCGGTTGTATTGTTTCTCTTGCTATACGTGGATCATTAAATCTTTGAGCTTGATACTCTGCTTTATTGTCAAGAGACATTCCCCCTAGAGGAATGCTACTAAAAGCATTGGCAATTTTTCGCTGCCAATTAGGGGCACCTTCCATCCGACGTGAGAAGTCATTTCCCCATGCGGTATCAGCTACATTGGTAGGTAATCCTCTGCGAATAGCGTCCAGAGCTGAAGAGCTCATGAACATATCCTCTATAGGATCAGCAACAACTAAATCGTTTGGATTAAAGAATCTAGGGTTGGATCTGAATCCCTCTTGAAATGCTCTGAGGGATACGTTATCGCGAGGGAACTCCATTAGACGAAAGTATCCGTTAAACCTTGATTAATGGCTGGATTTTGTAATCCAGCACCTGTCAAGAGATAATCAACCAATGCACTATTTTTTGCAATCTCCTCTTCTCTTATTTGACGTCTAAGTGCCTCTTCGTTTTCCATGGCCAACTTATTCCAAACACCTGTTTGAATAGGACGTGGCAATGCAGGACGAGCAGTTAGCTGAGCTGTAATATCACCTACTGCTTGAAGTCCAGTTAAAGAAGGATTTACTATATCTTTTATTGGATTCTTAGGATTAATCTTAGGATTAGGTACGTACCTTGCTTGCTTGAATAGTTTCCTGCCAACTCCAAGTCCTGCTGTTTGACCAAGAACAGATAATCCTAAACCACCAATAGCTTCTTCTCCTGCCATTCCTAATCGTGTTAATGCACCAGTACCCTCTGGAGCACCAAAAGCTGTTAAGGCAGGGATTAATAATACATCTGGACCATAGATTAAAGCTGCTTGAATACCAGCCCCTAAAGGATCTGCTTGAAAATTTGGAATTAAAGCTCGACGGATGAATTTTCCTGTTGCTGCTGCTTTAGTTCCTTGCTGAAGGAAAGGCAGCATTTTCGTAACGGCTAATTGTATGCTCATCTATCTATACCTCATGCGTAAGGACCCATTGGTCCATAAGGTCCTCGACTTATTTGTTCGACCCATTTAGCTAGAAATTCTTTTGCTACAGGATCCGACTCAGGGTTATTCGCTAAGTTATCAAATTCTCTGTTGTTTTTATCTGGAAATTGCTGGAAGGCACCTTCTTCGTAAGACCCTTTAACGGCATGTTCATCTCTTTCGTCCTTTTGAGCAATAGCTTTATCTATGGCCTGATTAGTTGGACCTATATGTTCTGTTAGGTTATGCGCCACACGAATTCCACACTATATATTACTTATGATAACTACTACGAAACAGTAATAGATCCTTTCATAGTGCTATGAGCTTGACATATATAGTAATAATCCCCTGATTCCTTAAATGAGACCCGAAGCTTATTAGAGGAGCCGTGTTGGTTGTTATTGTCTAAACGAGCCCAACCAGGTCTCACAGGACCTGCACCTGTAGTGGCACCACTGACATTACCTTTTTTGATGACGAAAGGATGACTTGAGCCAGATTGGTTGTCTATTTCCATGAACTGACCAACAGTTAATGTTAAAGACGGGTTAAATTCATTCGTGAATCCACTGCCATTAAAGACGTATTGACCACTATCTGCAGTCACCGTATAAGCTAAATTCTCATCTGCCGTTATATCTCCTGTCACAGCCCATTTATCCGTACCAATATATGTCAAATCAATTTTGGCGTTAGAAAAACTATTTCTATAGGTATTAGCTGTTGAAGTATTTGAAGTTGCGGAATAAAGAGTTACACCACTACCAGTTAACGTTATTTGATTAGAGTCTCCAGATATTAGAGAAATCTTAGATCCTACTCTATAAGGACCAGAAACCAATCTAACGTTAACATCAACTGAGTCGAAAGTTAAAATACTTTCTGCTTCGTCTACAGATAATGTGTATTGGTCACCATGATTTTCTACCTCCGTTACGATTCTCGAAGCAGGGGTTAAGAGAACTCTATTGATTCCTTCGATTTTACGAGAAGCATATAATTTATCTTCCAGCGGATCGTATTCAACATCAAGAAATCTGTCAGCCATAAGAACTCAATTCACTTAATCGTATTTTATCTATTTACAGCAACCACCAGTAGGATCTTTCTTTTGCTGTTGGTAAGCCTGAGCTAAAGCCTTAGCATGCTTACATTTGTTGCAATCGTGTTTCTTATTCATCTCTTAATTCTATACCTTGTAACTTTCCAGTTTTTAAGACATGTTGATGAAGTAGCCACGTGTGAGTGTTAAATATTAAGGTTGATAAAATTACAACGGATACAGGATCAAAACCTCTCTCATTAATCAAGCAATCTAATAATGCATAACCTTGCTCGGTATGCCTCCTCATTAACTCTGGAGTGATCTCAATCATTTTTTTCTTCATAGACCACGCCTCCCTTTAAACATTTGAATAAATTTATCTAAGGTAGAACTTGTTGTAGGTCTCATACCTGCAGGGATATTAGCTTGTCTAACGGGAGGCTTGGGACTTGCACTTGGTTGAGCAATAGGAGCATTCAATGCCTCTGGAGTGGCCCCTACCGCAGGTGGCGTCAAGTCTGGTGCGCCATACGATAAGGCAGTGGTCCTTAAGTTGTTTAGGGTTCTATCTAACCCCACACCTTCTATTTGTTGCCCTTGTTTAGTGAGAACGCTGTCTTTACGGAAGAAGTCTGCTTCAGCCGTCATGCGATCACTAGCGAGTGCAGGAACTGTGTCTCCTCTTAATTGCATTCCTAATGTTCTTTCTATATTCCTTCCCTCTTGCAACTGATCAATTAAATCCATTAAAGCGGCACCTGTTTCTGTTTCGTTTGGTCCTCCCCTAACTAATTGCCTTCCCGGTTTAGTAAATTGCATTAATTTCTCCTGCAAAGATCTCATCTCGGGATCAGTAATACCTTGGTTAACAACAAGCTGTTTACCAGTTAACTCAGCAAGAATATCATTAATTAGATTTAATCCTTTTGTTGTAATTTTTCCAGTACCTATCCGATACTCTGTCATTCCGTTGACAGACTTACTTACTGGAAGAACTTTTGTGTCTCCAAATTTATATTCCACTCGACCGGTATAACTATTTACACTAGCTTTAACTTGGGAGTCAGGCAGAATCTTAGTATCCGCTCTGTAATCACGCGCAATAGTATTAATTGCCTGTCCTAATGTTTGACCTGTTGTTTCTAATCGTCCAGTGTCAGGGTTTAATTCTTGGAATATTGCGTTATATCGATTAGCTATATCTACAGGAACCTTAATAGTGGGGTCAATTAATTCCAAACTGACAGCCGTTGGGTTAATTCTTAAAGAATTACCTCTTTTATACATGGCTGGCTGGACTTTACCTAATCCTTTCCTTGCGTTGTCTAGTTGAAGCTTGCGTTCTTCTGATCCTGATGGAGCTAAAGGTGTAGTTTGCTTTGTTTGATTGTCATAATATTCTCCTACGGGTGCCATTAAAGCAGGCACAACAAACGAACCTGATAATTCTGCAGATTTCTTAGGCTTAACCTTCTGTCCTCGGCCTTGAGCTGCTAACTGATTTAGTCTTTTATTTTCAATTTCTTGGTAATCACCAGTATTAGCAGGGTTAGCTTCTTGCGCTGCCTTGATATAAGGATTAATTCTTCCAGTTTGGTCACTTGGTGCTTGTGTTACGTCGTAATCTCCACCAATAGCAGCTCGAACTAAAGCTGCACCCGCAGGATCAGCACCTATATCGCCTAGATCAGAGACTTTGTCGGCAACTCTTCTATTTATTCCTGTTTGAACAACAGGAGATCCAGCTCTTCTACGACGAGTATCTGTAATTCCTTCGTTTTGCACTAAATAAACCGCCTGTTGAACGTTTAGTTCAGGTAAAGCGTTTAAATATTGCTGAATTCGGACTGCAGACTCGCGTGAAAGATTCGGATTCGTTTCAACTATTGTTTCTGGTGTAGCTGTTAGGAATTTTTGCCTTAAGATTCGGTCGTCTTGGGATTGAACTTGCTGTTTTTGTGTAATACGACGAGATCCTTCTCCCGAAGGAATCAATTTTGAAGTAATTTCCTGCCTTCCAACGACTTGATTGCCTCGTTCCAAGCGTCCTTGGTATTCATCAACTCTAGATTGTACTGGTCTTGTATATCTTTGGGCGTCACGAGGGGTGGTATTTGCCATCTCCTCCGCTGCAATTTGATCTGCAACTGCACGCGCTTCTGCTAATTCTTCAGCTTTTCTTCTTTGAGCTAAATATGCATCTCGTTCTTCTTTACTTGAAAAAGACCGTTGGCCACGAGGTGTGCCGCGCCGGGGATCGTTCGGGTCTTCCCATTGCCTGAAATTACCTACGCCGCCGAGAGCCATTTATACGATTTATATCTGTATTACAAGTCTACTAAGACTTAATTATACGAAGAGTCCTTTGTAAGGTGATTTGCCTGGAAGGTAAGGACTACTAGGCTCTGTAGGAATATCTTTAGGATTTACTGGAACAGGACTATTAGGAGATGCAAAAGCTTGTAATCCTAGTTCTACGGCATTTCCTGCATTTAATTTATTTATGATGTCTGCTTTTTCCCGCAATTCATACTCCATTAACGCTTGTGAAATAGCATCTTCAGCAGTGGAACCTTGAGGCATAGTCTCTAAACCGCGATTCGAATCATAATTAACTTCAACACTTGGGCCGCTGCCAAATAAACCGGGAGATAAAACAGCGTTAAATTTACTATTTCCAGGATGCAGTGTTAAAGCACCAGTGTTTCTATCAATCGTCGCACCCTCATTGACTTTGCCGCTTAATATGAAGTCTTTTATTCTGTTAACTGCTGGATTACTAGTCTCAGCATTCATGGCAAAGCGCATACCTTCTGGTATTACACCGAACTCATAAAAATCTTTCATATTATCGAAAGATGCTCCAGTACCTTGTGCTTCCCCTAGATTGAACGTCACAATTTAATTGACATATATAGAAGTAGTCTACATTCTTTACGCTTGTATGAATCTTGGTGCGTATACATAATTACCTACTAAGGAACATCTGCCATCCGCTTTTTGATCATTAGGACAAACTCGATGCCAAGTAGATGCTAGGAATATTGTTAATCGACCTTCCTTTGGATATAGCTTTACATCTTTACCTTCATAGTCATTAAGTATTAAAGGGGCCGACCCTTCAGGAGCACTAACGCAATAACAAAAACTAAGGGTAAAAGGGAAATGATTATGGGTAATAACTCCTTGGCCTTTGTCGTAATAAATACCCCAACATTCAGCTAATCCTATATCTTGCCAATTCCAATTCAAATCATTTTTTCTTCTTTCCATAGTTGTGTTGCTATCTTCTCCTATAGCAAATTGCACGGCGACATCTTGCAGATTGTCATGTAAAAACTGCAAAATTTGTCTAACAGCAGGGTGTAGCTGATTATTTAAGCGATGAAGATTAAATGCGGTTCTCTTTGCCTCACCTAGGACGTCATTATGCAAATTGTAAATAATGAATTTTTTTAAATTTTTATTGACACGTTCATATTCAGGAAAGTCGTAAGTCAAATACAAAGGTGTTTTTCTAGCAGAGAACGACTCGACGTCCTGAAAAAAACGATATTTTTTAAGAGACTCCTTATCCATCTATAGGGCGAAAGCTTTTGTTATTTCATTATGCCGCGAAATAGCAAGCGTGCTTTCACGATGAAGCGTTTTATTCCCTATCGATGGGCCTCGCGGGAGAATTGCGAAAAATTCTGCTCAGCGCGTTATACATTAAACACCCGCCGCTAGGTCTGGTCCCGCTCAGACAAAAAAAA
>CEUA01234519.1_pt1 | contig 20609 bp, 18 predicted proteins | sample 361541 | NCBI WGS metagenome assembly CEUA01 (sample SAMEA2623079, study PRJEB7988) | marine metagenome | isolation source: saline water (ENVO:00002010), including
AAAAAAAACAAAAAATTGAACTCTGCTGTCATATCCAAGCAAGAAGGCGTGCTTTGTGGCTCACAATGGTTTGATGAGGTATACAAACAAATTAATAAAACAATAAAAATCAAATGGCACAAAAATGATGGGGATTCTTTCTCTAATCAAGATATTATATGCGAAGTGTTTGGTCCAATTGGATCACTTCTAACCGGTGAGAGAACAGCGCTAAATTTTATACAATTACTATCAGGCGTCTCAACAAAAACAAAAAATTATATTAATGCATGCAAAGATAGTAACGTAAAAATCCTTGACTCTAGAAAAACCATACCAGGACTAAGAATGGCTGAAAAATATGCTGTCCATTGTGGCGGAGGCACTAATCATCGTCTTGGTTTATTTGATAACTACTTAATAAAAGAAAACCACATAAATGCCGCGGGAAATATTGAAAAGATAATTGATTTAGCAGGCAAACAAGTTTACGGTGAATATCATAAAGATCGTTTTGCTACACTCAGCCTTGAAGACAGGGGTGGTCACAGCATTATTATTGAAGTTGAAAATATTGAACAACTAAAGATAGTGTTAAAAAAAGAAGTAGACAGAGTTCTTCTTGATAACTTCTCAAAAAAAGAAATTATTAAGGCAGTAAAACTAAGAGATGCTTATAAAAATAAATATATCTACTTAGAGGCTTCCGGAGGTATAACAATTAAAAATATCCCCTCAATAAGCTCTACTGGGATAGACTACATATCAGTTGGAGCACTTACTAAAGATATTGAAGCAATCGATTTTACAATGTTAATAAACTCTTAATCTAAACTAGTTAAGCTCTTCACTCCGTTTTTTTGCTTGGCTAATTGCTAAATCAATACAATCTTTAAAGTCGCCATTAGTAAGCACTTCTAATGCTGCCTCCGTAGTGCCCCCTGGGCTTGTTACTCTTTCCCTTAGCTCTTGTAAATTTTGCTCAGATTCTAATGCATAATTAGCAGAACCATAAACAGTCATAATTGCTAACTCTCTTGCGAGATCCTCTTTCATACCAGCTTTTACCGCTGAACTGATTAAACACTCTATAAAATAAAAAACATAGGCTGGGCCACTCCCAGAAATAGCTGTAACAATATCCATCATTGATTCATCTACCCAGACTACTTTGCCCACTGATTCAAATAAGCTCTTAGATAGCAATACTTGTTCTTTACTAGCCTGACTAGAGGCACATAAGGCCGTCATACCACTACCAATGATTGATGGTGTATTGGGCATTGATCTAACAATAGATACATCTCCTAAGGCCTCTTGATAAACTTTTATTTTCTTTCCGGCAACAATAGATAATATAACTGTATTAGATAAATCTTGCATTGAAATCTGATGAAGCACCTCATCTAAAACTTGTGGCTTTACTGCTATTACGATTACATCAACATCAAGATGAGAATGTTCTATATCTTCATGAAACGATATTTCTAAATTACTTAAAGTTTTTTTTGCTTCTAGATTTGGATCTATCGCTAAAATATTTTTATATCCATTTTTAAGCCACCCTCTAATTAGAGACTGTCCCATATTACCAGCACCAATTAATGCAATTTTCTTATTTTTAAGCATAAAATTTTTTCCGAATTGATAATAAATTAATACTTATCTTCAGTTTTAGCAATAAAACATGTAATAGCTGAATCACCTAAAATATTAATAGAAGTTCTAAACATATCTAGCAAACGATCAACTCCTAGCACTAAAGCAATTCCTTCTACTGGGAGCCCAACCTGTTCCAAAACCATTGCTAACATAATCATTCCTGCACTTGGAACAGCTGCAGTTCCTATAGAGGCTAATGTAGCAGTGATAATTACCATCAGGTAATCAGAAAACACTAAATCAATAGCATAAACATTTGCAATGAAAACTGTTGCTACACCTTGCATTATTGCCGTTCCATCCATATTAATTGTAGCTCCCAGAGGGATAGTAAATGAGGCAATAGATTTTTTAACATGGAGCTTTTTTTCAACAGCATCAAGGGTAACAGGGATAGTTGCGCTAGAAGATGCAGTACTAAAGGCAAACGATATAGCCTCTCTCATACATTTTAAGAATTTAATAAATCCAATATTACTCAAATATAGCAATAACCCATAAACTAAAGATAGCTGAAGCAACAAGGCTAGTATCACAGAAACGCAATAACTTAATAATGGTAAAAGCACTTCGATACCCTGAATAGCAAAAGTTCTTGCTATTAATGCAAAAACACCTATAGGGGCAATACTAATAATAATAAAAACCATCCTAATGATTACTTCATTAAGATCAGTAAAAAAATGTGAGACTTTCTTTCCTTTTTCTCCTGATATTGCTAGCGCAAACCCAAACAATAATGCAAAAATAATAACTTGTAATATTTCGCCATCTGCCATTGCTCTAATTGGGTTATCAGGAAATATATTTATCAGAACGGTACTAAAAGATGGTGCAGCTTGCGACTCAAATGAATAATTTCTGATTAGAGAAATATTAATACTATCTCCAGGAGAAATAATATACGCAAGAGCTAAAGCTATCGTAATTGCTAAAGATGTAGTAACTAAATATAAAGAAATTGTTTTTAGGGATATTCTTCTAAGCGCATCTAGGCTCTGTAAAGAAGTGACTCCACATACAAGAGAAACAAAAACTAAGGGGATAACCATGAGTTTCAATAGAGAAATAAATATAGATCCTAGTGGGTATAGAATATATTCGACTAAAAAATTAATATTAAAATCTAAGATACTATGTGAGATATTTAGTATAATCCCAAACAAGATACCTAAAAACATAGAAATAAGTATGCGTTGAGTAAAATTCATTCTATAAGCTCAATTTTTTATTATTATAACTTTTAGCTTACGGATTAATTTCAAATAATCAAACAAAAGGATACCTAATGACAGAAAAAGAACTACCAGAAATTAATATGGAAGAAGATAACCTCTATGAACAAACTACATACACTGACAGAAAAATGGGTAGCATCTTAAAGCTTATGCCTATAAATAAAGATGGATCTAGAGATGATTCTAGAAAAATAATATTTATTGGCCAAACCCAATTACTCACCCCAGCAGGCGCCTTACCAATAAACTTTCAAATGCCTGAAAATTCACTTGAATCATCTGTAGATCAATTTGGTGAATACGCTGGTAAAGCGCTGGAAGAGGCAATGAAAAAGCTTGAAGATATGAGAAAAGAATCTGAATCCTCAATTATTGTTCCCAATGCTGGTGATGGTCAGCCTAGAAATTAAATCTATATACTTGATAGCAATAAACAATAAAAATATTCCGGGGATTAAAACTCAATCTTTTTCTATCTTGTGTATACCAAGAAAAATACCCGTAAAAATAAAAAAGCTTCCTATGAAGTGATAGGGGAGAAGCTCTTCATCTAGGATTATTATGGCAAATAAAACACCGAAAAAAGGTATAAGGTTAAGAAATATTCCGGCACTAACAGCACCAATAGATTTGATACATACATTCCAAATAAATATACATACAGTTGTAGCTATAACACCTAAATATAAAATAGAACCTATAGTTTTATTAGATAGAGAAAACGGTCCATAAAAAAAATATTCAAGCAAATAAAAAGGTAAAGTAAGCAAGCATCCAAGCAAGGAAATAAAAAAAAGTAGTATTGAATTACTTGGTAAAGAGTTACTCTTTTGTAAAGCTACACTATAAGCTGCCCAAGCTAATACCGCTAATAACATAATTAAATCGCCTGGATTAAGATTAAACAGGTTCAAAAAAGACTTATCCCCATGTGAAATCATTACCATCACCCCAAATAAAGCCGATAGTATTCCTAATATTTTTTTTGCTGATACAGCATCTTTTATAAAAAAGAAGGCGATTAAAGCAACAAATATTGGTTGGCTCCCATTAATTAAACTAGCATTTATTGCTGTTGTATAATTTACAGCTATTACTGACATAGTATTTCCAAAAACAATCAAAATGGACACTAAAATAATACTTCGCCAATATTTAAAATATGATTGAATTCTTAAGAGATTATTAGCAACAAAAGGAAATAATAAAATAAGGGCGCTACACCATCTAAAAAATGTAAGAGCTAAGGGAGGTATATCCTCATAAACCCCTCGTGATACAACTAAAGCTCCTCCCCATAAAGCCATATTTATAATAAGAATAATATAGGCAAATGGCTTAGAAATAGATTTCGCCATGATAAATCAATATAAATCAATTATTATATAATTCATAATAGCATATAAAGAAAAATACAATAATGAGTGATACCCTAGATATAGTAGTAGTAGGTGCTGGAGTAGTTGGACTATCAATAGCCAAATATCTCTCAGAAATAAATAATAGAGTATTAGTCATTGAAAAGAATAATGATATTGGTAAAGAAACTTCATCTAGAAATTCTGAAGTCATTCATGCTGGAATTTACTACCCTGAAAATAGCCTAAAAACTAAACTATGCCTTCAAGGGAAAGAGCTTTTATATAGCTACTGCAAAGAAAGAAATATTTATTTCAATAGGTGTGGAAAACTAATATTATCTCCAAAAAAATCACAGGATGCCATTTTAGATAAAATAGAAGATCAAGCAAAAAAAAATAATCTTATGGATCTTATAAGATTAAGTAGTAAGGAAGTTAAACGGATGGAACCTGAAATTGTTTGCTCAAGTGCAGTTCTGTCTCCTTCATCTGGATATTTTGACAGTTACCAGTTTATGAAATCTCTGAAGGCAGACATTGATGATTCGAATGGATCTTTTTCATTTAACTCAGAAGTAATAGGTGGTGCTATAAAAAATAATTATATAGATTTAATGATTAATAGTTGTGGAAAAGTTATCAACCTAAGAACTAAAAAACTGATTAATGCAGCTGGTCTAGAAGCAACTAGTGTTATTAATAAAATTAAAAATTTTCCAAATAACAAAATACCTAAAATATTTTATGTAAAAGGAACATATTTTGGCTATTCTGGAAAAAATCCATTTAAAAAATTAATTTATCCTCTACCAGAAAAATCAGGCCTTGGTATACACATAACTATAGATCGTTACAGCAAAATTAAATTTGGCCCAGATACTGAACTAGTAAAAAAAGTAGACTATAAACTAAATAATGATAAGTTAGATTTTTTCTATAAATCTATTAACAATTACTGGCCTAAAGTGGTTAAGGAAAATATTTTTCCTGCATATTGTGGTGTTAGGCCAAAACTAAATAGGGAAAATACAAAAGAAAATGATTTTATTATTCAGTGTCAAAGAGTGCATCAAATACCTGGATTAATAAATTTATTTGGTATTGAATCTCCAGGGCTAACTTCATCTTTAGCTATAGGTAAATATATAAGATCTTTATTAATTTAAGAAATTTTCCAAATATCCCCGGACCTAATAATATCATTTATACTTTTCCTTCTTTTCATTTTTGAGGGGTGTGATGCATAGAACTGATCATCATAAGTATCTTGATCTACTTTTCTAATTATACCTAATGCCATTGGAAATTCTGGTGGCTCCATAGCCAAAAGCAACTGAGAAAGCACTGGATTAGCCTCATTATGAATAAGAACCTCATCCTTATGTTTATTTGAGTCTACAACCTCTAATTTAAAGTCCTTACTAAGCTTTAGGCCCTTTGAATTATTATTACCAAAAAGAAGAGGTTTTCCATTTTCTAAATGAATCTGGAAATCAGCTATATTCTCTTTATCAGTAAATCCAGAAAAAACCTTATCGTTATAAACTATACAGTTTTGAAATATCTCAACTAAAGAAGAGCCCTTATGATAGTAAGATGACTCAAGCATAGAGCTTAAGTTCTTTTTATCTGTATCTATTGCTCGAGCTATAAAAGTACCGCCAGCTCCTAATGCAAATAACCCTGCATTAATTGAATTACCTAAAGAGCCTCTAGGAGATGACGGTGACTTAGTTCCCGCTCGTGAAGTTGGAGAAAATTGCCCTTTCGTTAATCCATAAATTTCATTATTAAACAATATAATATTAAGATTGATATTTCTCCTTAAAGTATGCAACAGATGATTACTACCTATGGATAAAGCATCTCCATCACCAGTAATAACCCAAATATCTAAATCTGGATTAGACAGCTTTAATCCAGTAGCAATTGATGGTGCTCTTCCATGAATTGTATGGAATCCATAAGTTTCAATATAATATGGCATACGTGCAGCACAGCCTATTCCTGAAATAAAAACAGTTTTTTCAGGATCAACATTAAGTTTAGACAATGTTTGAGTCATAGTTTTTAAAATTGCATAATCGCCACAACCTGGACACCACCTAATCTCTTGATTCGAAGAAAAGTTTTTCTTTACATTAGCTTTTTTATCTTTCAAATTACAAATACCTATTTATTTAGTTGGCGATTTATTTCTTCAGTTAATTCAGATACCAAAAATGGCTGCCCAGATACCTTACAAAAAGGAATGGGGCTTAAATTTAATTTATCTCTTAGCAATGAAGAAAGTTGTCCCATATTCATTTCTGGTACTAAAATCTTATCGAAATTTTGTAGCAAATTTTTTAAATTATCTGGAAAAGGGTTTAAGTAATTAATATGTATATGACTAACGTTATGGCCATCAATAGATTGAACACTTTGGTTTATTGCGCCAAATGTAGAGCCCCATCCTACAACTGCTAAGCTACCTTTTTTTGCGCCAAATGAAACCTCTTGCTGTGGAATAAAATTAACTATATTTTTTATTTTTTCTATCCTCAAGTTAGTCATTTTTTGATGATTCTCAGGGTCATAAGATATATTTCCAGTCTTTATGTCTTTCTCTATACCACCAGTTCTATGAATACCCCCTTTAAATCCAGGAGCAATCCAATATCTAGCAAGAGTTGTCTCTTTTCTATGAAAAATATTTTTTAAGCCTTTCTTAGGTCGGTTGATATTTATTTTTTTATATTTTTTTATATCAGGTAATAGCCATGGCTGCGAAGAATTGTTTATAAAGCCGTCAGTAAGCAAAATAACTGGGGTCATATGCTGAATCGCTATCTTTACAGCTTCGATAGCAGTATCAAAGCTATCGCTTGCTGAAGATGTAGCTATAACAGGAATAGGAGAGTCTGCATTTCTCCCATAAACTGCCTGGTACAAATCTGACTGCTCCGTCTTAGTTGGCAGCCCTGTGGAAGGTCCACCTCTTTGAGAATTAATAATTACTAGTGGCAGCTCTGCATTTATTGCTAGGCCAATAGACTCAGTTTTAAGAGCAATACCTGGGCCTGAGCTTGAAGTTACTCCAATAGCTCCTCCATATGAAGCTCCAATAGCTGCACATATTGATGCAATTTCATCCTCAGCTTGGAATACCCCTACACCAAGCTCCTCCATTTTTGATAACTGATGAAGTAAAGATGAGGCTGGAGTAATAGGATAGGAGCAGAAAAGCATAGGGAGATCTGCCAATTCAGCTGCTGCAGCTAAACCAAAGACTAAAGCGTCGCTCCCTTTAATATTTCTATATTCCCCCGATGAAAAACTTGCAGGAGAAAAATCATAATTCGGTAATGCATGGCTTACCTCATTTACCTCTCCAAATATATATCCAGCCAATAAAGCTGCTTTATTAGCTTCACATATTTCTTTCTCTTCGAACATATTATCAATCCAGGAAACTAATTGGTCTGTTTTATGATTAAATATCCACTGAATAATCCCCAATGCTAAAAAATTCTTACATCTTGAAGCCTTGCTTCTGCTCAAGCCAAAGCTTGAAACCGCTTCGCTAGTCAGCTTGTCAATATCTAGCTCAACTAATTGATAAGAAGATAAATCACTTGTATCCCTTGGATCTTGCTTGTAACCAGCTTTCTTAAGATTACGATCTGTAAAAGTGCCAGTATTTAAAATTAATGTTGCTCCACGATCAACTAATGGCAAATTTACTCTCAAAGCTGCTGGATTAAAAGCCACTAAAACGCTTGGATTATCTCCTGAAGTCATTATTTTTTCTGAGCCTAGATTTATTTGATATGCTGAAACCCCAAACTCTGAACCAGCAGGCGCTCTAATTTCTGCTGGAAAATCTGAAAATGTAGCGAAATCATTGCCCTCTATAGCAGCAGATTTTGCAAATTGTGCACCCATAAGTTGAATGCCATCTCCTGAATCTCCTGCAAAACGAACTGTGACAGACTTTTCATTTAAATCTGTTTTTTTCATATTCTTCATATTCTTCATATTCTTCATTATAATTATAAAATGGATGATAAGGTAACAAAGTACTAAATATATTTTATGACATTTGTAGTCTCAGAAAGCTGTATTAAGTGTAAATTCACTGATTGCGTGGAAGTATGTCCTGTTGATTGCTTTCATGAGGGGCCTAATATGCTTGTCATAAATCCGGAAGAGTGTATTGATTGTACTCTTTGTGAGCCTGAATGCCCTGAAGAAGCAATTTATGATGAAGAAGAGCTTCCAGAAAATGAAAAACAATTTCTTGAAATTAATGCTGAGATGTCAAAAAAATGGCCTACTATTACTGAAGCCAAAGATCCGCCAGATGATGCAGATGAATGGAGTAATAAAAAAAATAAGTTTAAGTATCTAGAAAAATAACAGGGGTGTCTTAACCTACGGCTGAAATAGGTATGAAAATTTAATAAAAAATTGTTCTCCATCTTTATTCATATCTGAAACTCTAATTAGCTCTGTTCCATCCTCAGTATCTACTAATTGAAAATTACTTGAATTATGGTTATAGCCCATGTAGAAAGAAGACCAAGGGTTAATTACATACCGCACCAATAGGTCATAATTAATACCTTTATTATTCTTTAGAGAAGTCATGTTGCTTGGCAAGGTAATATCTTTCTGAGAAATAAACCTTAATGACCATTCTTTTGTAAACTGATAATTAAATTTAGCTCTCAAGATTTCATTCTTAAAAATTCTTGAATCAGATATAGGATCTTTTAAGGAAGATCTTAGAAGGCTAGTCTCAACATTAAACTGACTAACCGGCTTCCAGGTAAAGCCTAATCCAAATTCATTAGAATCACCAACCTCTGGCTCTTTTCCACTGGCTGGCGAGAGGTTAATGGCTTCCCCAATTGCTAAATTAATATCAAAAAATAATTCTGAAATAAATTTAGCACTAAATGAAGCCTTCATTTTATTATACTTATAATTCCTTAAGTTTGATAAAGAATCATGATCTTCGGGCCTTAGATTTTCTTTAGTATGATAATAATCGAATTTAAGCTGTGTCTGACCATCCCACTTCCAAGTTAATGAGCTTATAGACTGTTCAAATAGATTAAGGCTATTTTGGTCTAATATCTTATTCACAAAAATAGTCGGGCCCCATTCATTAAGGGCACCATCTTCTGGAAGAAAGCTATAAGAAATTCTATTATGGAAAGATTTAGTATCAGGTTGGTAATTTCTAGATAAATAACTTAAATCAGCTACAAAATCTTCACTAACATTTAAATAATGAGAGTGTACATTAACTCGATTGCTTTGGCGGTCTAACCTAATATTGTACATAGCGCCATCTTTATTATTCGCGCCCTCATTCTGAAGACTGGTATTCACAAACTGAATATCAGAAGACCAGCTATCATTTATGTTAATTCTTCCATCATAGCTTATAACTTTATTCTGTCTTTTGCCAAAAGACCTATCACTCATGAAAAAACCAAGTCGGTAATCTTCAGAAAAATCTTTAAAAACTCTTAAAACCTGAACTTCAGCTGACTTACCATATAAGTTACTATCTTTATTTACACTATATCCAGGAGCCTCATCATCAACTACCATAGCCCCTACACCCCAACCATTTTCCTGGCCTGTCAACCTAAGTCCATTAGTTGGGTCTTTAATTCTTCTGGTAAATAATAATGTAGCCTCAAGATTAAAGTAATCAGCATTTTCAATAAAAAATGGTCTTCTTTCTGGAAATCTAACTTCGAATCTCTCATTAACAGTTACCTGTGGTTCATCTGACTCTACCTGACTAAAATCAGGGTTAATGGTAGCATCCAGAACAAAGCTATCTCTTAAAATAAATTTTGCATCTAATCCAACTTCGCTTTCATTATCTTTTAAAAAAATAGGTCCCTTATCATTCTTTTTATCTAAAATGTCATAACTTCTAGAAAAAGAGAATGGGACTAACTGAATATTACGACCAGGAGAAACATCTTTCACTCCTGAAAGAAGAGCAGCTTGACTAATTCTAGTCTTTATATTTCTTGATGATTCTGGCCAAGCAACTAATTCACTCTTTCTAGGTATAGATCTAAAGAATTGTATTCGCCACAATTGCTCAGACTGCTCAGGAAAACGTAAAGTCTTTAACGGTACTGTCATTTGAACTACATAGCCTTTATCTGTAACTTGCCCTTCTGAAAACCATAGCGCTTGATAAGAAGAATCAAACCCTTGTGGCTTAGTTAGTTCGTTGTATCTCCCATCCCACTGAATGCCGAGTGGTGAAGATCTAAAAACATATGAAGATCTTTGTGAATTAAAAGTATCTAGATCAAAACCAATTCTATCATCATCCCAAATAGTTTCTCTAGGTGACATATTTGCTCTAATTAGCTCTGGATTATCATCAAAACAAAGAAAAATAAAATATAAATTTTCTTTATCATAAGCAAAATAAACTTCGGTAACTTCGGTAGCTGGTTGTAGATCATTAGGAAACCGTTGCTTAAAGTTTGTAACAAACTGCATCTTATCTTTAATATCTTGTGATGGTGACATATCCAAGAAATCTTCAATCACAGGAGGTTTATCTATGAAAGGTATATCTATGTCTCCTATTTCTAAGCTCGAAGCACTATTAAAATTACTAAAAAAAATTATTAATAGAAATAGATTAAAATAGAATTTAATAAACCTATATTGAAATAATTGAGAAAAGTTTTGAAGTTTCATCTTAATGCCTTATTATCTATAGTATATTTTATCAATTAATATGCACATTTACTAAATTTTTATATCAATGAAGAGAAAGATATATTTTTCGGCTAACAATGGATTAATAGATAGAAGGTTTTTTTTAAAGAGTAGTGCCGTGACTTTAGGAGCTAGTACCTTGAGCCTAATGAAAGCAAAGCCTGCTTCTTCTAATGATAATGAGTGGCCCGACTGGATGACTAAGCCAGGAATTGGTTTATCGGGATATAGCAGTAGATCGTCTTTTGAATCTCATGTTTTAAGGAAACCTGCTCCGGTTCTAGGCACTGATGGAAGCGGCTCTTCTAGAACTCCTATTCAGTACTTACAGGGAACTATTACTCCAAATAGTTTACATTTTGAGAGGCATCATAGCGGTATTCCTTCAATTCACCCTGATGAGCATAAGTTATTAATTCATGGTCTTGTTGATAGACCTCTAATTTTTGATATGAATCAGCTTCATAGATATCCAATGGTATCAAATATTCAATTTTTGGAGTGCTCGGGAAATAGTAGGCCAAACTTAAGCAAACTTCCCCCAAAAGGAACTTGTGGCGATATACATGGAATGATTGGATGTAGTGAATGGACTGGCATTCCATTAAACATACTTCTTGATGAGGCAGGGCTTAAAAAAAATGCTAATTGGGTATTAGCTGAAGGGGCAGATGCAGCTTCATTAACAAGAAGCGTTCCTATTGAAAAGGCAATGGATGATGCAATACTAGCGCTTTATCAAAATGGTGAAAAGCTCTATCCCTCAAATGGATATCCAATAAGACTATTTTTACCGGGATATGAGGGCAATATATCGGTTAAGTGGCTAAGACAATTAAAAGTTACCGAAAATCCAATGATGACTAGAGAGGAGACCTCAAAATATACTGATCTATTACCAAATGGAAAATCACTAATGTTTACTTTTCCTATGGGAGTAAAATCTGTTATTACATCTCCATCTCCTGGACTTAACTTAGATCAAATAGGCTACTACGAAATTTCAGGTATAGCGTGGTCAGCAAACGGCAAAATTAAATCTGTTGAAGTTTCTGCTGATGGCGGAAATTCTTGGGCTGAAGCTGAACTATCAGAACCTGTGCTTTCTAAATCATTAACTAGATTTAGAATACCCTGGAAAAGGGACGGTGCTCCAGTAATTATTATGAGTAGAGCGACTGATGAAGCCGGCAATATTCAGCCTACAAGAGAAAACTTAATTTCTGAAAAAGGCTCTCAAGTATCTTATCATAATAATTCTATTCAAGCCTGGTCTATTTCTTCAGATGGTTTAGTTGAAAATATTTATGTATAAAAGATCTTTCTTATTCTATTTCCTTTTTCTTTACTGCTTTGGATTTAATATTATTGCCGAAGAAAGTCCTAATCTTGGAAAAGCAGCTGATATAAGCTTAATAAAAAATTGGGATATAAGCATTGGCACAGATGGCTATGAGCTTCCAGCAGGCTCTGGAGATGCCATAATAGGAAAAGAGATTTATAACCAACAATGTATTGCTTGTCATGGGGCTAAAGGAGAAGGGCTATTAAATGATAAGCTAGCAGGGGGTCATGGCTCTTTGGTTACTGATAAAGCAGTTAAAACAATTGGTAGCTATTGGCCTTATGCTACAACTATATTTGATTATATTAGGAGAGCCATGCCATATCTCTCACCTAAAAATCTAACTAATGAGGAGGTATATGCTCTAACAGCATATATGTTGTATATAAATAATATCATACCAGAAGAAATGATCATAAATTCTGAAATACTACCAACGATAATAATGCCAAATAAAGAAAACTTTATTATCTCCTATCCAGAATAACAAATTTATACAAGAGATCTAATAATTAATATAAGTAATCTATAATAATTTATTCTTTAAATTATAAATTTAATTTACTCTAACATTTTTACTATTTTTTCTTTTTTGTTATTTTCTTTTTTGTTATTTTCTTTTTACTATTTTCGGACTTATTTTCTAAAAAAGAATCAAGTAGGATTAGAATTGCACCTACAGTAATTGAAGAATCAGCAACATTGAAGGCTGGAAAATACCATCCCCTATAATGAAAACTTAGAAAATCTACTACATGGCCATAAATTAATCTATCAATAATGTTTCCTATAGCACCGCCTAAAACTAAAAATAATCCTGCAATTAATATTCCTTTGCCTTTAGATGGTAGCTTAGCGATCCAGTAGGCTATTCCTATAGATACAGTAATTCCAATAATCAGAAAAAACCAATGCTGCCATCCTGATGCATTACTAAGAAAACTAAAAGCCGCTCCTTTATTATGCAGCCTAACAAAATCAAAGAAATAGGTAATAGTTATAACTTGAAATTCACTAAGATTTACAACAACTATTTTTTTAGTAAATTGGTCTAGTAAAATTACTAAAAATAAAACTACTAGCCAAGATCTCTTTACACTGGTAAAAATTATATTCATTTTATTTTAAGCATAAATCCTATTTTCACCCGCACCTTCAATATTAGAAATACATCTAGAGCAAATCTCTTTATGCTTATCATTTGTTCCTACACTAGCTGAGTAATGCCAACATCTTATGCACTTATTATGATTTAAAGACTTAATGCTTATTGAAACTTCTGATCCTGATACATTTATATTTATTGAGTCTTTAGGTATTTTTGATTGATCAAAAATGTTTACCTCAGAAGTAATAAAAATAAATTTTAATTCCTCATGCAAGAAAGATACTTTATTTAATACACTATCAGAACAATATATATCAATCCCAGCATCTAAAGGTGATCCAATAATTGATTTCTCCCTAAGTTTTTCAAGTTCTTTAGATATAGCTTGCCTCAACTCTATAATTAATAACCAATCAACTTCAAGACTTTTCTTCTCTTTAGGTATATTGTGCCATCTAGATAGAAAAACAGACTTTTCTCTAGAACCTGACATTTCTGACCATACTTCTTCAGCTGTAAAGCTAAGAATAGGAGCTAACCATCGAACCATTGCTTCTAAAATATGATACATAGCAGTTTGAGCTGATCGTCTAGATAAACTATCTGGCTTATTTGTATAAATCCTATCTTTAATAATATCGAGGTAAAAACTACCCATATCTAAAACACAAAAATTATGGATTGTATGGAAAATTTGATGAAATTCAAATTGATTATATAAATCCAATATCTCTTTTTGCAGAAGATACGTTTTCTCAACTGCCCATCTATCTAGATTAACCATGTCTTCAAGAAGAATTTGGTCACTAGAAAAATTAAAATCAGATAAATTACCTAATAAAAACCTTTGGGTATTACGAATTCTTCTATAAGCATCAGAAACTCTATTAAGAATTTCCTGTGAAGCACTCATCTCAGATTTATAATCAGTTGCAGCAACCCATAGCCGTAATACATCAGCGCCTAAAGTTTTGCAAATTTTATTTGGATCAATAACATTACCTAAAGATTTTGACATCTTATGGCCCTTCTCATCTACAGCAAAACCGTGAGTCAAAACTTTTTTATAAGGAGCTTGGTTATTAATACCAATACCAGTAATTAAGCTTGATTGAAACCAACCTCTATGTTGATCTGACCCTTCTAAATACAAGTCTGCAGGAAACCTTAGGTCTTTTCTCCTATTAGCAACAACCTGATGACTAAAACCTGAATCAAGCCAAACATCCATTACATCTTCTACCTTTTCATATAAATCAGCATCCTGACCAATAAGTGCTTCTGCCGATATATCAAACCAAGCATTAATTCCATCTTTTTCTACTAAATTGGCTACATTCTTAATAATATTAGAAGAATCAGGATGTATGTTGCCTTCTTGAATATTTACAAACAAAGGAATTGGAACTCCCCAAGTTCTCTGTCTTGAAATACACCAATCTGGTCTATTATTGATCATTCCTTCAATGCGCTCCTGGCCCCAATCCGGGATCCACTGAACATCACTACTAGCCTTAATAGCCTTTTTCTTAAGGCCTCCTGCATCTAAGGAAATAAACCATTGAGGAGTTGCTCTAACAATAATAGCAGACTTATGTCTCCAGCAATGAGGATAGCTATGATTAATAACATTGTGTGACAAAAGACAATTATTACCTCTCAAAAGTTCTATTACTTTTATATTTGCCTTGCTTACATGTTCATTACTTAAATATTCTACAGAAGAAGTATATTTACCTTCAGCCGAGACTAAGCAATCTAATGGCAAATTATTTTTCTGTCCTATGATAAAATCATCATGACCATGTCCAGGCGCAATATGAACTGCTCCAGTTCCAGACTCTGTAGTTACATGATGGCCGAACACTAATGGAACATCCCTATCATAAAAAGGGTGTTTTAATTTAATATCTGTCAAAGAAGATCCATTTATTTTTTTAATTATCTTTGCATCTTCTATACCAGTTCTAGATAAAACCTCATCTACAAGCTCTGAGCCTACTATAAGGTATATAGCCTCACCATGGCTTATAGTTTGAACTAGGCTATATTCAAAATTTTTACTAACAGCTACTGCAAAATTTCCTGGCAATGTCCAAGGAGTCGTTGTCCAAATAGGGACATACAATCTATTACTATCTAATGTAATGCCATGCTTATCAAGAAAACTCTTTCTATCTAATACCTGAAAAAGCGCATCAATTGAGTCTGAAGATTTATCTTGATATTCCACTTCAGCTTCAGCTAGTGCAGAAGAGCAATCTAGACACCAATGAACAGGTTTGTAGCCTCTATAAATAAGACCTTTATCAATCATTTTCGAAAATGCTCTAAGCTGATCTGCTTCATAAATTGGATCCATAGTTAAATAAGGGTTGTTCCAATCACCAAATATTCCCAACCTCTTCAAGCTATCCCTTTGCCGGTTAACTTGTTCTTGAGCATAGCTTCTACAAGCATCCCTAAATTGATTAGTAGTAAACTTTTCTCCTACCTTCCCTTTCTTCTTTTCTATCTGAAGCTCAATAGGCAAACCATGGCAATCCCATCCTGGAACATAAGGTGCATCAAAACCGCATAAAGTCTTATATTTAATAATGATGTCTTTTAAAATATGATTAAGGGCATGGCCTAAATGGATATCGCCATTTGCATATGGTGGGCCATCGTGAAGTATAAATTTTTCTCGATTTTTTGAAGACTTTCTTATTTGAAAATATATATCATTATTATCCCAATGATCTAAAAGCTTGGGCTCTCTTTGGGCAAGGCCTGCCTTCATAGGGAATTTTGTATTTGGTAAATTTAAAGTATTTTTATAATCAGTCATAATTAAAAATCTAATCTTATGCAGCTAAAATATCCTTTGCACAAACAACATCCTTAGACATTTGATCAACTAAAGAATCTAAATTCTTATATTCGATCTCTTCTCTAATTTTCTTAATAAAGTGAATAGTAATTAGTTCATTATAAATGTCTTTATCAAAATCGAAAATATAAACCTCTAATAATTCCTTACTCCCTCCTATTGTAGGTCTATTTCCAACACTAGCAACCCCATCTAAAAATATTTTATCAAGGCCCTCTATTCTCACAGCAAAAATACCTTGAATAGGTGCTCTGACTCTATTTAGATTAATATTTGCTGTAGGAAAGCCTAATTTCTTACCTAATCCCTGACCATATATAACCCTTCCTGACATTGAGTAATCCCTACCAAGCATCTTACTTGATGCCTCTAAATCACCGGCATCTAAAGCATCCCGAATAATAGTGCTACTTACTTTGTTGCTATCCTTAAAAATACCTTGTATTACATTAACATCAAATCTATATTGCTCGCCTCCTGCATAAAGGTCTTCTATTGTGCCAAGCCTATTAGAGGCGAATCTAAAGTCATCTCCAACAGTAATGCTGCTTACATTTAATCCGTCAACTAGAATATTTTTAATAAATTCAGTTGGGCCAAGATTTCTTACAGTTTGAAAGTTAGGACAAAAGAATTCATGGATACCATAGCCCTTGATGAGTTTATATCGCTCCCTAAACTTTGTTAATCGAGATGGAGGGTTTTGAGGAGAAAAGAATTCTTTTGGGGTTGGCTCAAAAGACAAAACAAGTGAATTGTTACCTCTTTTGCTAGCTTCTTTATTAAGTTTCTGTAATACCTGTTGGTGGCCTAAATGAAGACCATCAAAGCCTCCAATGGCAATTGACCTATCGCCTTTTCTTAATTTTTTTGCAGTAGTTAAATTTCGGTAGAAAAGCATAGCTTTAGACTACAATTTACCATTAGGTAGTTGCCTATAAAAAATTTCAACGCGCATACCTAAAAAATAACAACATAGAAAATAAATAACTACGCCACCAGAAATACAGATTAATAAATTCATAATAGAGCTAAATAAACCTAATAAGAGCCAGTCTCCAATATAAATAGTATAACTATATAATGCAGTACTCATTACGATAGTTGAAATAACAATCTGGAATAATAACTTTCTCCAATTACTGGGGAAGTCAATTAGTTTTTCCTTTTTTAATCCCATAAAAAGTAAATACATGTTAATAGATGAAGAAATGCTTGTTGCCAAAGCAAGGCCTATATGTGGAGCATGATAATTAAAGTTTATTAAAAGTAAAACAAAAGATATATTGAGTATCATATTTAATATCACACATATTGTAGCTATTCTCACAGGAGACTTAGTATCTTGTCTTGAAAAATAACCTGTAGAAAAAATTTTAACAAGAATAAATGATAATAAACCAAGAGAGTAAGCTATAAGAGATAAACTAGCCATCTCTACATCGAGTTGTGAGAATTCTCCTCTATAAAAGAATGTAGTTATAAGAGGCTTTGAGAGCAATATCAAACCAGCGATCGCAGGAATAGCAATTATAAGAATTATCCTTAATGCCCATCCTAATGTTGAAGAGAAATCTTCTAAAGAAGATTCTGCATTTTTCTGTGATAAAAATGGAAGTATCACTGTTGCTATCGCTATTCCAAATATAGCTAGAGGGAATTCTACTAAGCGATCTGAGTAATAAAGCCAGCTTATTGTGCCAGCTGATAAGAATGAAGCTATCAGAGTATCAAATAATAAATTAATTTGTGCAACTGATGATCCAAACATAACTGGTAACATCAATTTAAGAATTTTCTTTACGCCTTTGTGATGCCAAGACCACTTAGGTCTTGGTAATAAACCTAAATGATATAAAAATGGAATTTGGAATAATAATTGTACGAGCCCAGCTACTAAAACTCCAATAGCTAAAACAAGGCCAGGATTAATAAAAGAAGGAGCAATCAAGGAAGAAAAAACTATAAGGGTAATATTTAACAAAAAAGGGGTAAATGCGGGTACCGCAAAGCGCCCATATGTATTTAAAATACCGCCTGCAAGTGAAGTTAAAGATATAAAAAATAAGTAAGGGAATGTTAGCCTTAACATATTGGTTGCTAGCTCCTGCCTATTATCGCCTTCTGAAAATCCTGGAGCAAAAATTAGAATTAATATCGGAGAGGCTAAAGAGCCAATTATAGAAATTACTAATACAATAGACGCAAGAGTGCCAGTTACGCTATCAATTAGAGTTCTTGTTTCTAATTCTGATTTAGTTGTTTTATATTCAGAGATTACTGGGACAAAGCCAGTAGCAAACGCACCTTCTGCAAAAAATCTTCTCAATAAATTTGGTATCTTAAAAGCAACAAAAAAGGCATCCATTACAATTCCTGCGCCAAATAAATGGGCAAAAATAATATCCCTTATCATGCCACTTACTCTAGATAGAAAGGTCATGGCTCCAACAAGCGAAGAAGCGCCAACCAGGTGTCTAGAAATAGCCTCTTTTTGATTTTTTTGAGCCATATATATTATCTTATTAATAAACTTAAGAGTTTTTCTCTTGACTTAGTCTAATATGATATTAATAATACCGCTCTTTCACTATATATAAAGTAATAATAGATTAATCAAAGGAAATATTTTGGCAAATATAAAGTCGGCAAAAAAAAGAGCTAAGCAAAATATAAAGAAAAGAGACCATAATATAAAGCTTAGATCAACTTTACGCACCATGATGAAAGCAGTCTTGGCTGCAGTTAATGATAAAAATAAGTCTAATGCTAATGAGGCATTAAAGATAGCTATTCCTCAGATTGATAAAATGACTAAGAAAGGAATTATTCATAAAAATAGAGGGGCTAAATACAAGAGCTCATTAAACGCTAAAGTCAAAGAACTAAGCTAATCAGACAAATATTTCATTACATCCTCTGATAGATTTTTAATTCCATCATTATTTAATGCGCTAATTATATAAATTGGTTCATTCCATTTTAATTTTTTCTTAATAATTTCTTTTATCTCAATTGCATCTTCGTTAGACAAAAGATCAGATTTATTAATTACCAACCATCGTGGATGACTAATAAGTTTTTTTGAAAAGCTTTCTAATTCTGTTTCGATAATAGCTATGTCATCGACTATTTCGTTAATGCCTTTTTTACTTAGAGGGTCTATCAAGTGTAAAAGAAGCTTAGTGCGCTGCACATGCTTTAAAAACTTTATACCTAGGCCTACTCCATCTGAAGCGCCTTCAATTATTCCTGGGATATCTGCAACTACATAACTTCTATCGAAATCAATTCTTACTACTCCTAAATGTGGTTGTAATGTAGTAAAAGGATAATTTCCAATCTTTGGCTTTGCAGAAGACAATGCTCTAATTAATGTAGATTTTCCTGCATTTGGTAAACCTAAAAGACCTACATCTGCTAGTAGTTTTAGCTCTAAATAGAGATGCCTTGAATCACCAGCTGTTCCTTCAGTTGATTCTCTTGGAACTCTATTAGTACTACTCTTAAATCTAGTATTACCTATTCCTCCCTTGCCTCCTCGAGCAACAAGTAAAATTTGATTGTTGAGGCTAAGATCACCTAGTAGCTCTTTTGTATCAAAGTCTACAACAACAGTTCCAACAGGAACTTTAATAAATAAATCCTGGCCAGATAGACCAGTTCTATTTTTACCAGCACCATTAAGCCCTGAACTGGCCTTAAATCTTCTTTTAACACTAAACTCTGTTAGAGTATTGAGATCACTAGATGAAACTAAACTAATAGAGCCACCGTGCCCGCCATCGCCTCCATCCGGACCTCCTCGAGGAATATACTTCTCTCTCCGAAAGCTAACACAACCATTCCCTCCTCGACCTGCCTCTATCCAAATATCAGCTTCATCAATAAATTTCATGATTATTTCCTTAATTAGGCATCATAAAAACAAAAACCCCGAGAAATCGGGGTTTATAGATTCGAAAAAAATACGGGTCTACTCTCCAATAACATTTACAAATGTCCTATTTTTTGGCCCCTTCTTATCAAACCTAACTTGACCTTCTGAGGTTGCAAAAATTGTATGGTCCTTGCCCAAACCAACATTAATTCCAGGATGAAATTTTGTGCCTCTCTGACGAACAATTATATTGCCAGAAATTACCCTCTCTCCTCCATAGCGCTTTACACCAAGCCTTTTGGATTCAGAATCTCTTCCGTTCTTGGAGCTGCCTCCAGCTTTCTTATGTGCCATAAATAAAACTCCTTAAGGCTAACTATTATAACAAAAAAATTATACTTTACTTTTTTT
>CEUA01156887.1_pt1 | contig 20541 bp, 19 predicted proteins | sample 361541 | NCBI WGS metagenome assembly CEUA01 (sample SAMEA2623079, study PRJEB7988) | marine metagenome | isolation source: saline water (ENVO:00002010), including
GGTACAAGCTCATATGAATCAAGGGCGTACTCTAGGTTTTCAGATGATACAATGCTATTGTTTTGCAAGGTAATAAGGCTAACTGTTTGACCAAAGAAGGAATCAAATTCATTTTTACCTACACATGGTGTAATAGTAGAATAATCTGTATAAATAACAAAATTTATATTTTCTACAAATTCATTAATGGTAAAGAAATTTCCTAAAAAATGATCTTCACTTTTACCGGACATTCCAAAAATAGAAAGATTTAAATAATTATTATCGATACACCAATCTAATGCTTTTTCTAAATCTGTTTTAGATTGATCAGGAGTTTCAATGACATTGTAATCATTGTCATTGTTAATAGAATCTAGATCGCCTATTACATAATGTGGATTGATTCCATGCTCTGACAATAGATTTGCTGCCCCATCTGTTGCAATAATTACTTTGGATTCTTTAATTTTTTCAATAATGCTGGGTTTTTTTGGAAATTCCCCATTAACAACTAAAGCAGCTTCTTTGATTGTATCATTTTGATTCATAAGGCAAATTTATATATATTCTTTATTCATATTTATGAAATTTTTTATATCAATTCTATTTCTTGGGTTGGTTCTAGCTCAAGATTTAAGTATTGGGGGGATTGTATATGATAGTGATTCCAGTCCAATTGTTGATGCTAATATAGTATTAGCAGGAGAGAACATTGAATCTGGTACAGCAACAGATCAGAACGGATATTTTACATTTAAGAATCTAAAATCTGGAGAATATATTGTTTCTGTATCTGTAATTGGTTTTCATAAAGAATTGATTCCATTATATCTGGGAGATACAGTCGCAAATTTATCAATCAAGCTAAAAGAAGGATCAGTTTTATTGGATGGGCTTGATGTAGTAGGACGATTCCCTTCTAAGCATATTCCTGATTTCACAGAAAATGTTAGTAGCACAGATCTGAAAAACAGTAATTCAGAAACTATTTCTGAACTTTTTCGAGATATTGTTGGCGTTGATGTGCAAATGGAGCACAATACAGGCCGTAATGTTAATTTATCAATAAGAGGCTCTTCTGATTATAAACCAGGAGGATATAATAATAGGGTATTAGTTCTACTAGACGGTTTTCAAGTCAGTATTCCAAACTCAGGGTCTGTAGATTGGAATGCAATGCCATTAGAGTTTATTGAAAGAATTGAGATTGCAAAAGGCCCTGTTTCATCTTTATATGGTCAAAATTCAATGGGAGGTGTAATTAATCTTGTTACAAAGAAATCTCAAGAAGACTTCTCAAAAATTAAAATAAATCTTGGAAGCTTTAATGCACGCAATATAAATCTAGGGTTAAATAAAAATAATAAAGATGGATTATCCTATCTAACATTATTTCAATACAAAGAAGGGGATGGGCATAGATTCAATTCACAATACAGACAAAATAATCTTTATTTTAAAGCTCATTCTTCTGAATCCAATTTTACTACATCTATCATGATTAATAAATCATTCAATGGACAGCCTGGTTTTGACAAGCCTGAAAGACCAAGTCTCATTTCATATAGATTGTCAGACCGTGATTCTATTTATTTTCAGTTTTTTAAAAGATTTGATTTCAAAGATAATCAAAATTTTGATTTTTCTTTTAGTGTTAATCACTTCTATACATATTATAGAGATAGAGATGATGTTCCAGAAAGCGAGGAACAAGGTGACACATACTATAATGACCTTAGTGCAAACTTAAGATTTGAATATCAATGGTTATTTAATGATAAAATATATTTGATTATGGGCAATGATATCATATTTGATCAATCTGATATTACTATCTTTAATACTATCTATGATGAACCATGGCAATTAACTAATGGCACCTTTGCTAGAACACAATTCGAAATAAATGAAAAATTATTATTCTCTGCAGGTGTGAGATATGATCACCGATCAATTAATCCGGGGGGAGGATATAACTATATTAATTTTAATGCTTTTTCTCCAAAAATTAATTTGACATATAATGCCAACAATTTTACAAGATGGAATTTTGGATTAAGTAAAGGATTTAGAGCACCTTCTTTTTCTGAATTATTTTTAAAATATGCGACTGATTATGGGTTGAATCATCAAGGGAATCCAAACTTAAAGCCAGAAGAATTATATGCAATTGATATTGGTTATAATTATACAAACTTATCAGACATCAATTTTTCAGTAAATACTTTTTATTATTTGTATAACGATATGATTGATTTTATTTATGCGCTACCTGTTACTTCTAAAAATAGAACTGATGTCAATTCAATTGGATTAGAAACTAATTTATCTTTCGATTTATCATCTTATTGGAAATTGAATATTGGATATACATATTTAGAAGTAGATGATATAAATGATATGGACCCTATTCTTTATAGACCAAAACATAAGATATCATCAAAAATTATGTATCAGAAAAATAAGATGAATCATACATTGTCATTTAATTTTCAATCTGAACAAGATTACCAAGATTTTTTGAGCGATGATTATCAATTTATTGATAGTGAAATAAGATTTCCTTTAGAAAAGTTAGATAATCTTTTATTGGTGAATTATACTGGATCGTATCAATTCAATGATATAGATTTTTCTTTGAAAATCTCTAATATACTTGATGTGGAATATGAATTAATTCAAGATTATCCAATGCCTGGAAGAGTTATAAGCATCAGTTTTCAGAGAGAATTATAGCCTTATTGAGATTATATCTCAAAACGACTTGACTTATTTTTTTTTCCTTATTATTATCTGCTACACAATAAATCAAAAAGGGGAAAAGAAGTGAACAATCTTAAAAAATACATTTTATTTTTAGCATTATGTTCCATGGCATTTTTTACATCTTGTGATGATGATAATGAAAGTGTCCCACAGTTTGGAACAATCAATATTACAATTAATGTATCAAATGCAGGTGATTGGCCATCTGATGGAACTGTTTTTTGTTCTTTGGATAAAACATGGCCACCATCCGGTGCTCCATACAAGTCAGTGACATTAACATCTTCTCAAGTTTCAAGTGGTTCAATTTCATTGACATTCGAAGGTTTAGATTTTGATACTTATGCATTGCTATCTATGTCTTGGTTAGATCCTAATGATCCAAATCCACAGACAAACCAACATGTTTGGGCAACACATAGTGGAAGCCCTCAAGCATTTTGGATGGATGCAGTACCATTTACACTATCTCCAGATAATGCTGAGGTAGATATGGTATTAAGTGCTACAATTAATTAAACAGTTTAGGGGGATCGCTATTGAAACTTACCCTTAGTTAGTTTTTCATAGTCAAATCAAAAGTATCCTAAACGAAAAAAGGCGAATAATTTATTCGCCTTTTTTGTTATTTAATTATACTTGATTTATTGCAATCGACCTGAAACATAATCCCAATTAATTAGATTATCTAATACTGCCTTCACATAATCAGGTCTTACATTTTTATAATCTAAGTAGTAAGCATGTTCCCAAACATCAATTCCCATTAATGCATGTTCTCCATGTGCTAAAGGATTTTCAGCATTTGGTAAACCGCGCATTTCTAATTTTCCATCTTTTTCTATAAGCCAAGCCCATCCGCTACCAAACACTCCAACAGCTTGTTGTGTAAAATCAGTTTTGAAGGTATCAAAATCTCCAAATGCTTCGTTAATCTTTTCTAATAATTTACCTTGAGGCGCGTTGCTTCCACCTGGAGCCATTTGTTCCCAATAAAGGATATGGTTCCATGCCTGTCCTGCATTATTAAATACTTTTACATTGCCTTCTTTATAACTTTCAACAACGACTTCATCTAATTCCATGTCCATAAACTTTGTGCCGTCAGCAAAATTGTTTAACATATTAAAATACGCTTGATGATGTTTGCCGTGATGTAGATCAACTGTATCAGATGAAATAGTTGGAGCTAAATCTGCTGCACCATACGGTAATGCTGGTAATGTAAATTTTTGTGAATCGCTCATAAAAAAACTCCTATAAATAGTTTTAAGTGTTTTAAATTTCAGTCGAATTTAAATATTTTAAAATTAACATAAGAGAAAATTATGACACAAATTAAATTAGGCGAACAAATTGTTAACCTTTCTGGAGAATTACCTGCAGTTGGATCTCAAGCACCTGACTTTTTGCTTGCAGATAATGACCTAGCAAATATGACTTTGAAAGATTTTGAAGGAAAAAGATTAGTATTGAACATTTTTCCAAGCTTAAATACTCCAGTTTGTTCAGCTTCAGCTCATAAGTTTAATGAACTAGCAAGCCAAATGGATAATACGGTTGTTCTTTGTATATCAAGAGATTTAGCATTCAATCAAAAACAATTTTGCGTTACTAACAATCTAGATAATGTTACTTTTCTTTCTGATATGCGCAATGATTCATTTTCTAGTGACTATGGTATTTTGCATTTGAATGGCAAATTTCAAGGGTTGTTAGCCAGGTGCGTGGTAGTTATTAATGTCGATGGAACAATAGCATATACTCAGTTAGTGGAACAGACAGGACATGAACCAGATTATGATGATGTTTTGAATGCGCTTACTTAGCGATTAAAACAGGACATTCACATTTTTGGGCGATACTGATTGGTTTGCTACCAAAGAAATATTTCATTATTGGATTTTTAGGAGAAACTCCAAGCATTACTATGCTATCATCGGAAGCAGACTGAACAATTCTTTTTACCACAGGGCCTTCTAGAATTCTTGTTGTATTTTTAATACGAGCTTTGGAAAATCTTTTTCCAGTTTTTTCCAGTATCTTTTTAAGATTGTCATCGGAAGATTTATTTTCTAATACTGTAACAATTTCTACATCTAATTTATTTGCTTTTGCAAACTGTTCAGCAATCTCAATAGCATTTCTTGATCCAACAGAATTATTAACAGGTAGTAACACTTTATATTTTTTCTTAAATGAATAATTTTTTACTACCAAAACAGAGCTATCAATGAATTGGACTAAATCATGATGCATTCCTTTATTTTTTCCACCACCAATGACTGTGATATCATGATTATTGGTTTGAACTTCTGATCGTAGTTGTTCAATAATTTCTCCAGTTCGAAGAATTAAATCAATTTTGTTAGAATGTTTTCCTTTAAGCAATACACGCATTCTAGAATTTTCTTCATCAACCAATAAATGATCATTAAAATCATTGCTTTCTTCTTGAATGTAGTTTTTTGATTTTAAGAAATCATACGCCCATTCCAATGTTCTTACTCCTGGACGATATAATTGTCTTTCATCAAGGTTTTGATGAACAACACTAACATCTTTTTCTGAAAATTGACTGACTTTTTTTCCAACATAGGCAATCGTTGTGCTCGCTTCTAGAGAGTTAGCTATTTTCATTCCAAGATCTAACGTTGGTTTTGAATAATCTCTTCCTCCAATTGCAATTAAGATGTTCATAGCATTACCCAGTAGAATTCTGACATTAAATATAAAATAAGAATCGAACTAGCAAACATCAATAATCCAATCCTAAAAAATAATTTAACACTAACAAGGCCCGTTGAATATAAAATCATAGCTGTTGGAGATGATATTACTGTTAAGAATGAAAAACCAGATGCAATTGCAGCTGACATTCCAAATGCAATGTTATTAGGTTGTAATTCAATCGCCATTGGCCCCAATAATGATGTTGTAGCTGAACTAGTAAAGAAGTTTGCTGTTAAGCCAGTAATAATTGCCATAAATGACCAACTGAATGATGAGTCTTCCGGAAAACTTGATATCATCATATTAAACTTATCAATTAGCCAAGATGCAGCACCAGTATCATTTATTTGAAATCCAAGAGATATTGTTGCAGCAAATAATAGAATTACTCCCCAATTAGTATTTTTATTGATTACTTCCCATGACACCATTCCACAAATCATAAAAATTAATACTCCACATAATGCAATAATACCCAATCCGAACTGTTCGTTAAACAAGAACCAGCTTGCTATAATAGCTACAATGATTATTGATGAAAATATATGTCTTATGTTTGTTGCGCTGTTTGATTTTGCCACAGATTTCTTATACCCTTGTAGCTGTATATTATCTAATGAGCTTGGAAATGCAAATTGTAGAACAAAATATGCCATAATTAATTGAATAATTAAAATTGGATATGCATACTGCATCCAATCCCAATAACCAATTGTAACATCACTGAATTCTCGAATATAATTAATCATGATAACATTTCGAGCTCCACCTGATGGTGTTCCTATCGAACCAATAATTGTACCATATGCAATTGAAAACAAAGTTAGTAAGACAGCATTTTTACCATCGGGTTTTGATGAATCTATATTCCTTATAACAGATAGTCCGATAGGCAACATAATAGCAATGATAGTATGTTCTCCTAAAAAAGAGGATAATACAGCTGATATAAACATCAAACCGGCAATAAATACCCTTTTGCTTTTACCAAATATTTTAATAATGATTTTTGCAAGCCGTATATCAAGTCCTTGATGTACAATTGCAATTGCAAACATCAATGATCCCATCACAAAAAGAACAGCATCATTCATAAGTGATGAAGCAACTTCATCTGCTGGTGCTACTCCTAGCAATACTTGCAATACGAGTGCAAGCAATGCAATTGCGGGGAATGGAATTGGTTGTGAGGTCACTAAAATAAAAACCATCAATAGTATAACAAGGCTATGATATCCCGCTATATTAGGTTCTCCATTTGCATTTACAAAATCAATGGGTGGCCCAATTGATACTAAAAAAATTCCAGTTAAAACACTAAATAGAAACCATTTTTTTTGAGAAAACCAATAAAGAATTGATGATGATACAATTTTATAGGAATCATTCATTGCGTTTAATTTATTTAATAATTAAAAAAAAGCATATGCTTATTCTCATATTTAGTGCTTGACTGATTTGCTAATAAAGACCTAATATCATCTGGTTTTCTAATGATACTAATTAAATAAAATGCAGCTGTTTTCCAGATGGACTAATAACCTTGCTGGAATATTCCTGATAGGGGTCTTTTTATTGTTGTTTTCGTTATCTTCCTTTATCTGGTACTATGGCTCGCCCTATTATACTGATGTAGGTTATGCACCTGTTCAACCGGTTTCTTATAGTCATAAATTACACGCAGGAGACCTTAATATTGATTGTCGATATTGCCATGTTGGTGTAGAACAATCTTATACTGCTGTTATTCCACCAACAGAAACATGTATGGGATGCCATACTTATGTTAAGACAGACAGTGAAAAATTAAAATTAGTTCGAGAAAGCTGGGAAACTGGAAAGCCTATTGCATGGATTAAAGTCCATATGCTTCCTGAGTATGCTTATTTTAACCATAGTGTTCATGTCAATTCAGGAGTTGCTTGTATATCTTGTCATGGAAATGTTGCAGAAATGGATATTGTATATCAAGCAAAGCCATTGAGTATGGATTGGTGTTTGGATTGTCATAGATCTGATTCACCTGAAGTAAGACCAGTTAATGAAGTAACAAATATGTATTGGACTCCACCTGATAATTATGATGATTTTGTTGCATCATTTATAAAGGAGCATGGAGATGAAAGACCTGTAGCGGATTGTCAACAATGTCACAGATAAAAAATAATAAAAACGAAGAGTTTGTAAAAACAAACCATAATAGTGAAGACAAAGCCAAATCTCATGAGTTTGGATATTGGAAAAGTTTAAAAGATATTTCTTCTGATGAAGATTATGGAAAATATCTTCAACAATCAGACAATCACGAAGAGAGCAATCTTTCAAGAAGAAATTTTTTATCACTAATTGCTGCATCCGTTGCATTAGCAGGATTGGAAGGTTGCAAGAAGCCAGTTCAGAAAATCATTCCTTATGTTGAAAATATACCAGGGACCATTCCTGGAATTAGGAAAGAATATGCAACCACTATGCCATTTAAAAATAATGTTGTTGGGCTAGTAATTGAGAATCATGATGAACGACCGATTAAAGTTTTTGGAAATGATAATCATCCAACATCGCTTGGTAAGTCTAATGTATTCAGTCAAGCCTCTATCTTAGATATGTATGATCCAGATCGTGCTAGAGGATTAAGGCTTGATGGTAAAAAAGTAGACTGGTCTGAATATGTAAAATATGCGAAATCAATTCACAGTTCAAAAGGGGAAGGATTAGCTGTCTTATTACAAGAATCATCCTCTCCAACAATGAACTTGTTAAGAGAAGATTTTAAGAAAACTTATCCCAATGCAGATTGGGTAGTATATGATCCGATTAATAATGAAAATTTATACTCTGGAATTGAAAGAGCATTAGGCAAAAAATTACAGCCTTACAATCGACTAGAAAAAGCAAAGACAATTTTATCTATTGGTTCCGATTTTCTCGGGTGTGATGATAATAATGTTTATCACACAAGAAAATTTGCTGAAAACAGGAGAGTAAAAGATAAAAACAGCACTATGAACCGTTTGTATGTAGTGGAAAGTTCTATGAGTTCAACAGGGGCTAGCGCTGATCATCGATTAAATATCCCAACTAGTGAATTGGATACCATATTAAAAGAATTGTGTAGCGAATTAAAAAAATTAGGTATGGATATTAGCGCTGGCAGTTTAAAGACTTCAAATAATTTATGGATTAAAACTGTTGCAGAGGAATTAATGGAGAACAAAGGGAATAGTATTATTCTTGGTGGAAACCATTTGAGTTCTGATGCACATGCAATTATTACTATGTTAAATGATCGGTTGAACGCACCAATTGATTATTATCCATTAGATAATTCTCATATAACTAGTTTAGAAGATTTTGTTGCTTTATGTGCAAAAATGAAAAAAGGTTCTATCAAAAACTTGATGATACTAGGTGGAAATCCTGTATACAATGCTCCTGCAGATTTAGAGTTTGAATCATTGATAAAGAATGTTAAAAATGTTGTTCATTTGAGTAACATTCATGATGAAACTTCTAAACATTCTAATTGGCATATTGCAGAATCACATTATTTTGAAACTTGGGGAGATGCAATGTCCTATGATGGATATTCAAGCGTTATTCAACCTCAAATTAGACCTTTATTCCAATCGCATAGTGCAATTGAGTTATTAATTCCTATTGTTTATGGTGAAGAAAAAAGTTCTTATGATTTTATTAAAGAAGTATGGAAATCTAGCATTGTTAAAAAGTCAAATTTTGAAAAACAATGGAATAAAATATTGCATGATGGCGTTTATGATAAACCGTTATTAAAAGTGTATAAAGCACCAGGATTTGAAGTGTCTTCAAAGAAATTGTCCACAGCATTATTAAATACTAAGCTCAAAGTCAAAAGTGACAAGTTTGAAGTTGTATTTATTGCATCTCCATCAACTTATGATGGTCGTTATGCAAATAATGGATGGTTACAAGAAATTCCAAAGCCAGTTACTCAATTGACTTGGGACAATGCTGCTTTTATTAGCATGTCTGTTGCAAAAAAATTAAAAATAAAGAATGGGCAGATGTTAGAAATATCTTTAGATGGAAGAAGCATGAATATTCCAGCATGGATTGTACCAGGACAGAATAAAAAAACAATTACTATTGAATTGGGTTATGGTAGAGATTTTAATGGAAGAATAGGCAATGATGTCGGATTCAATGCTTATGCATTACGTACAATACAAACAATGGCCTATGGAATTAATGCTAGCATTAAAGTTCTTAATAAAACTTATCCGCTTGCAGGCACACAGGACCATCATGGTTTAGAAGAAGATAGCTTATCCTTATTAAATAATAATGCTGGAACTGAAAGCACGCAAAAAAGAATTCCTGAATTAGTTCGTCAATCAACACTGGATTATTATAAAGATCATCCAAATTTTGTCCAAGATGCTGTTAAAGAACATAAGCCAGATAAAAAAAGAACATGGGCAGACCATTCAATGTACAATCCTGAGCCTGAATATGATTATAGCAAAGGACAACAATGGGGGATGTCAATTGATTTAACTAGTTGCACAGGCTGTAATGCATGTTCTATATCCTGCCAGAGTGAAAACAATATCCCAATTGTTGGAAAACAACAAGTATTAAATGGAAGAGAAATGCATTGGATTCGTATTGATAATTATTTTTCTGGAGACCCTGACAATCCAGAAGTGTCTAGTCAATCTGTTGCATGTGTTCACTGTGAGTTAGCACCATGTGAACAAGTATGTCCAGTTGCTGCTACTACCCATTCTAGCGATGGAGTGAATCAGATGACATATAATAGATGTTTAGGAACAAGATACTGTGCAAATAATTGTCCATACAAAGTAAGAAAATTTAATTTTTATAATTTTACAAAAGATACTCCAGAGATTGTACAAATGGCCATGAATCCAGATGTAACAGTTCGTTTTAGGGGAGTAATGGAAAAATGTTCATACTGTTATCAACGTGTTAGCGAAGCAAGAATTAAAGCAGAAAATGAACATAGAGAGATGGTAGATGGTGATGTTAAAACAGCATGTCAAGAAGCTTGTCCAGCAGATGCTATTGTATTTGGCGATATCAACGATCCTAATAGCAGAGTTAGTGAAGCTAAAAGAAATAATCGTGATTATGCTTTATTAGGACAGCTTGGCACTAGTCCTCGTACAACATATCTTGCAAAAATCAGAAATCAAAATCCAAAGCTTGTTAGCAATCAAAATGCAGGAGCACATCATTAGATGTCAGAAGTAACTATAAAATCAAGAGCTCAGCAAAATGCTGAAGAGTTGTTACCAGGCAATCAGACCTTTACTACAATTACTGATGATATTGGTGGAGTTCCTGAATCAAAGACTCCAGTGTGGTGGTGGCTAGCTTTTGGTTTAGCACTTTCGTTGCTAACATTATTTGTAGGAAGTTTAGGTTACCTCATTTACGAAGGAACTGGAATTTGGGGAATTAATTCGCCTGTTGGTTGGGGTTGGGCGATTATTAATTTTGTTTGGTGGGTAGGTATTGGTCACGCTGGAACATTGATTTCAGCTATTTTGCATTTATTCAGACAGAATTGGAGAAATGCAATCAATCGCTTTGCTGAAACAATGACTTTATTTGCAGTGATTTGTGCGCTTGTATTTCCAGGAATTCATGTTGGAAGAATATGGGTTGCATATTGGTTCTTACCATTGCCAAATCAAATGGCAATGTGGCCTAACATGAGAAGTCCATTGATATGGGACTTTTTTGCTGTATTCACATATTTTACCGTATCATTATTGTTCTGGTATACTGGATTGATACCTGATTTAGCAACATTACGAGATAGAGCTAAAACTAAACTAAAGAAGAAAATATATGGATTCTTTGCTTTGGGATGGAGAGGTGGAAACAGACAATGGCAACATTATGAATTGGCATATTTAGTTTTGGCAGGAATCTCAACTCCACTTGTTTTATCCGTTCATAGTGTTGTTAGTTCCGATTTTGCTACAAGCATAATCCCTGGATGGCATACAACAATTTTCCCTCCTTACTTTGTTGCAGGTGCAATTTATTCTGGATTTGGAATGGTAATGACTTTAGCGGTCATTGCGAGAAAGATTTACAAATTAGAACACATATTTACAATTGATCATTTAGATAAGATGGCACAAATCATGTTATTAACAGGTTGTATTGTTGGATATTCTTATGCAATGGAATTTTTTGTTGCATGGTATAGTGGAAATCCTTTTGAGCAGTATGCATTTATCAATCGAGCATTAGGTCCTTATTGGTGGGGATATTGGGCAATGATATTTTGTAATGTTGTTGTTCCACAGTTCTATTGGTTCAAGCGATTTAGAAGACATGTTCCTTTTCTATTTATTACTTCAATATTGGTAAATATAGGGATGTGGTTTGAGCGTTTTGTTATTGTAGTAATAACACTACATAGAGATTTTCTTCCTGGTGCATGGGCAATGTATCACCCAACAATGTGGGATGTTGCAATCTATCTTGGCACTTTTGGAATATTTTTTACCGGATTTCTTTTATTCTTAAGATTTTTACCAATGGCATCAATAGCAGAAGTAAAGTTAGTGCTACCTGAATCTGATCCACATCACGGAGGAGATCACTAATGAAGACATATGGTATAATTGCAAGATTTGATACAACATCTGATTTATTACATGCTGCTGAAAAAATTAGAGATGCTGAATTTAAAGATTTTGATTGTCACTCTCCATTTCCTATACATGGGCTAGATGATGCAATGGGCCTTAAACGAACTACTTTAGGATATCTAATTGGTGCAATGGGGATGACGGGTGCTTTATTTGGATTTGGACTTCAAACATGGATTCATTTAATTGAATATCCAATGAACATTAGTGGAAAACCATTTTTTGCATATCCAGCTTATGCAATTATTACATTTGAGTTAATGGTTTTATTTAGTGCATTTGGTGCTGTTTTTGGAATGATGTATTATAACAGAATTCCTCGCTTACATCACCCTGTATTTTATTCGGAGAAATTCTCTGCTGTTACTAGCGATGCATTTTATGTTAGCATTGAAAGCTCAGATCCAAAATATGATGATGTAAAAACAAAAGATTTTCTTGAAAAAATTGGTGGGAAAGATATTGAGTTGTTACAAGATGAAAATGAATAATAACATATTAATTTTTTTCTGTTTGTTATTTTTAACAGGATGTTTTCGTGGATCCAAATTTGAAGATACACCTATACATTTAAATCCTAATATGGATAACCAACAAAAATATAGATCACTTGAAGAAAGTTATTTCTTTGAAGATGGATCTACTATGAGAACACCTATTGAAGGAACTGTTGCTGTTGGTCATTACAGTGAAGATACATCTTTTCTTACTGGTAAAAATGATGATGGATCTTATTTAGTAAATAATCCTCTTGAATTAAGTATGGAAGCTCTTAATAGAGGAGAAGATAGATACAATATATATTGTGCTCCTTGTCATTCAAAAGTTGGTGATGGTAAGGGTATCATTACTCAATATGATTATCCGGTGATTCCTGGAAATATGCATGATGAACGTATTCGTAATTTGCCTGATGGAGATATTTTTAATACTATTACAAATGGATTACGCAGTATGCCAGCATATGGTTATCAATTAAAACCTGAAGATGTATGGTCTGTTGTTTATTATGTAAGGGCATTACAAAGAAGCCAGAACGCTTCGCTTGATGATTTACCAAATTCTGAGAAAGAAAGGATATTAGAGCAGTAATGAATTTAGATTCCAGATTATATACGTATCATTCTAAGAAATCAAATAATTATGTTTTGATAGCTGTTGGGTTGATTTTTTTACTAATCGCTTTCTTTACTGGTTCTTCATCAAAAGAATTTTATTTTTCCTATCTTACTTCATATTTTTTCTGGTTATCTATATTGCTTGGAGGAATATTTTTTACTTTGGTTCATCATGGTTTCTCTGCAACATGGAGCACTGTGATTAGAAGAGTAATGGAAAACATAATACTTCTTATTCCAATTTTTACGCCGCTATTTTTACCAATTATATATGGAATGGATAAGCTTTTTAAGTGGCTTCCAAACCATTATTATTGGGATAGTCATAATTTTGAAGCTGATCATTTAATTCAACAGAAGTTGGCATTTCTAAATGAAGAATCTTTTTTAATTAGAGCAGCGCTCTATTTCTTGCTTTGGAATATTATTGTAATCTCTCTACATAAAATGTCAATCAATCATGACAAGACTTCAGACCATTCTTTACTTAAGAAGATGAATTTATTCAGTATGAGTCCACTTGGAGTTTTATTTTTTATCAGTATTACATTTGCAGGTTTTGATTGGTTAATGAGTTTAGATCCTCACTGGTATTCAACGATGTTCGGTGTTTATATTTTTGCAGGATCTTTTTTAGTATTTCTTGCTTTACTTACTTTTATTTTAATCAGGTTACAAGATCAAGGTTATTTAACTGGCATTGTTTCAGCAGAACATTATCATGATTTAGGTAAATACTTATTTGCATTTACTGTCTTTTACTGCTATATCGCTGGTGCACAGTTTTATTTTATTTGGTATAGTAATATTCCAGAAGAAACAATTTGGTATTTACATAGATGGGTTGGAACATGGAAAATTGCAAGCGTATTACTCATTTTTTGTAAATTTGTGGTTCCATTTTTCACATTAGTTTTCCGTGCATCAAAACGTAATACAAAATTACTAAAAATTATGACTTTATGGATTATTGTGGTTCATTACCTCGATATTCATTGGATTGTTATGCCAACACTTCATCATCATAATGTGCATTTAGGTTTATATGATTTATTAACGATGGTAGGATTTGGTTTGATATTTGTAGGTTCTTTAAAAATTATTATGTCTAAAAATCCATTGATTCCAATCAATGATCCAGAATTAAAAAATGCAATTAATCATAGGAATAACTAAAAATGAGCAAGAAACCATACGAAACACAAGATATCCCAGTAAAAGCAGTTGCTATTGGCGGACTAATCTTTGTAATTATCGTTGCAATAACTTTGTATCTAATGTATGAATATACAGAACGTGCAATCGATGATGCTCAAAATGATTTCAGATTAAGTAAAAGATCAGAAAAACTAATGAAACTACAAGAATCTGAAAATGAATCTTTAAACTCCTATAAGATTATTGATAAAGAAAAACAAATCTATCAGATACCAATTGATCGATCAAAAGAGTTACTACTTAATGAAAAAAGTCAATAAAGCTCTATTATTTTTATTATTTCTTAATTATTTATACCCTCAAACGCTAAAGAAGGAATTGCCTTCCCATGAACCTATTGATATTGTAGAAAAATTAGGTGACTCCATTGCTTTGGATTCAGAATTTTTAAATGAAAATGGAGAAAAAGTGATTTTAGGAGATTTCTTCTCCAAAGATATCCCTACTGTGATTACTTTAAATTATTTTGAATGCCCTATGCTTTGCAGTCTTGTTTTAAATGGATTAGGAGATGCGCTAAAAAATTTAAATTTAAGTGCAGGAGATGAATATCAAGTAATTACCATTGATATTAATCCGCATGAGAGTTATCAATTAGCAAATCAGAAGAAAAATAATTATATGAAGGAATACAATATTGAAAATTTGGATGAAAATTGGACTTTTTTAACTGGAACATATGATAATATTAAAAAGATTACTGATAGTATTGGATTTTTATATTACTATGATCGAATAAAAGACGAATATATGCACCCAGCAGCACTTATTGTTATTAGTCCTGACGCCACTATTTCTCGCTATCTTTATGGGATTAAATTTCCTGAAAAAGATTTGCGATTGGCGCTCTTAGAAGCTGCAGAAGGTAAGATTGGTTCTACAATTGATAGAATTATTCTTTCTTGTTATCGTTATGACCCGTATGAAAATACATACACTCTTTTTGCTACCAATATTATGAGAATTGGTGGTATATTTACTCTCATTTTTATCGGTCTTATGCTTTACAATTATTGGAGAAAAGACCACGACTTAATTGGGGATTAATGTGGATAGATTAACAGAATATTTATTTCCAAAACAGGTGTCATCTTTTGCACATGACATTGATAATCTATTCTATTTTATATTTTATGCTTCCCTTGTTTTATTTTTAATCGTTGTTGTTGGAATGGTATATCTAGCCATAAAATATCGTTTCAAAAAAGGGGATGAAGTACGGCTTACAAGCAGTTTAGATCATAATACCTTTTTAGAGGTATTATTTTTTGTTATTCCACTTATTTTGGTAACCATTACATTTGTTTGGGGCATCAAGTCTTATTTAAATATGATCATAGTTCCTGATGATGCAATTGAAATTAAAGTTACTGGACAAAGTTGGTTTTGGACCTTTGATTATCCAGAAGGAGGATCAACTTTGAATGAACTTGTTGTGCCTGTTGAGACCCCAATAAAAATTGTTCTATCATCAAGGGATGTATTGCATAGTTTTTATATACCTGTTATGCGTGCAAAGATGGATGTTTTACCAAATCGATATAATGTTATGTGGTTTGATGCAAATCAAGCAGGAGAGTATGAAATCTTTTGCACAGAGTACTGTGGCACTGGACATTCTAATATGAATGCAAAAGTTATAGTTCTTCCTCAGAAGATGTATGAAATTTGGCTAGCAGAAGCTGGTTCAGCAGATGATGATTTGCCATTAGAAGAGCTTGGAGAAAAGCTTTATAGCAAGAAAGCATGCAACACATGCCATACTCTTGATGGGACAGCACTTGTTGGTCCTTCTTATCTTCAAACTAGTCAAATGTGGGGACAAGAAAGAGTGTTTGATGATGGAAGTTCTGCTATCATAGATGAAAATTATGTTCGTAGTTCTATCTTAGAACCACAAACACAAATTGTAGCAGGATATCAAGGTGTAATGCCTACATATCAAGGACTATTAAATGATCGTGAATTAGATGCATTAATTGCATTTTTAAAAACATTAAAGGAGGATTCCCAGATTTAATATAAATTAAGGGATTATTTATGAGCGGAACTAATCAGAATTATCTTACTCACCCAAAAGGGATTATGTCTTGGTTGTTGACCCTTGACCATAAGCGTATTGGTTTAATGTATCTTTTTGGTGGATTATTTTTCTTCTTTATCGGTGGACTTTTGGCTTTAGGAATGAGAGCTGAATTAGCAGCTCCAGGAAATGACTTTGTTTCTAACGACACATATAATAGCATGTATACGCTTCATGGTGCTATTATGATTTTCTTGTTTATTATTCCGGCAATTCCTGGTGCCTTAGGAAATATTTTACTCCCATTAATGCTAGGAGCAAAAGATGTTGCATTTCCAAGATTAAACCTCTTTAGCTTTTATCTTTATAGTTTAGGCGCTGTTTTCTTTATATATGTTTTATTATCTGGTGGAGTTGATACTGGATGGACTTTTTATACTCCTTACTCTACAACTAGCAATACAAATGTTATGAGTACGACAATGGGAATATTTATTATAGGATTCTCATCAATTTTAACTGGACTAAACTTTATTGCTACAGTTCACAAAATGAGAACCCCAGGTTTAACTTGGTATAAATTACCTTTATTTGTTTGGGCGCTTTATGGAACATCTTTAGTCCAAATTACTGCTACTCCTGTTATTGCAATAACAATGGTTTTATTAATGCTTGAACGACTATTAGGTATAGGTATTTTTGATCCAGCTATGGGCGGAGATCCAGTTCTATTTCAACATTTCTTTTGGTTTTATTCTCATCCAGCAGTTTATATTATGATTCTTCCTGCATTTGGTATTATTAGTGAGATTATACCAGTTCATTCTAGAAAGAAAGTTTGGGGTTATAAATTTATTGCATATTCTACTCTTTCAATTGCATTTATCGGTTTTCTAGTTTGGGGACATCATATGTTCACTTCTGGACAATCTGTGCTTTCTCAGATTGTATTTTCATTTATCACTTACTTTGTTGGAATTCCAACTGGCGTTAAAATCTTTAGCTGGATGCTAACAATGTATAAAGGGCAAGTATCATTTACCCCGCCTATGCTTTATGCACTATCATTTCTATTTCTATTTACTATTGGTGGATTAACAGGAATATTTCTTGGAGCTGTTGCATTAGATATACATTTACATGATACATACTTTGTAGTTGCACACTTTCACTATGTAATGCAAGGAGGGACTATTGTTGCCTTCCTTGGAGGCCTTCATCATTGGTGGCCTAAATCTTTTGGAACAATGTATAATCAAACCATTGCAAATATTGCTGCTATTGGTGTTTTTATTGGTTTTAATGGCACTTTCTTTCCACAATTTTTACTTGGTTTAAGAGGTATGCCTAGACGATATGCTACTTATGATCCACAATTTGTCGAAATCCATAGCTATTCCACTTTTTGGTCTGGCATTCTAGGAATTTCTATATTTCTTGGAGTTATGAATCTACTTTGGTCTTTAAGAAAAAGTAACAAATTAGATCCAGGAACAAATCCTTGGGGTGCATTAACAATGGAATGGACTCACACTTCTTCTCCTCCACATCCACATAATTTTGAAGAAGAACCAGTCTTAACACATGGCCCATATGATTATGATAAAGTTATTGTTAAGCCAACATTTAAAAAATGAGCCACGATAAATCATCTCCAGATTTTCTGTATCATCATTTTTATGATGTGAATCAACAGTATGAGACTTCTAAGTTAGGAATGTGGGCATTTATATTGACAGAAGTATTGACTTTTGGTGGTTTATTTGTTGCATATACTATTTACCGTGCATGGAATCCAGAAATGTTTTTTAATGCAAATCTTTTATTAGATGTAAATAAAGGATTAATTAATACTATTGTTCTAATTGCCAGCTCTTTAACCATGGCACTTGCTATTTGGGCTATTCAACTAAACAAGAAGAAACTTTCATTATTAATGCTATTTCTTACTTTTCTTTGTGCGTTAGGTTTTCTTGGAATTAAATATGTAGAATATGAGCATAAATTTCATTTGGGACAACTTCCTGGTGAATACTATTCTTATATGGGGCCAGAAGTTGTGCAAGAGATTCATGATCAAGAAAAGATTAATCATTATATCGAAACCAATAATATATTTTTTGATAAAGAAACAAATCGTTTATATACAATGAATAACCCTCATATTTTCTTTGGTATTTATTTTATAATGACTGGATTGCATGGTTTACATGTTGCTATAGGAATGGGTTTGATTGCTTGGTTAATCGTTCTTACCGCAAGAGGGAAGTTGCATTCTCGCTATTACACTCATATGGAAGCAGTAGGAATTTTTTGGCATTTGGTTGATTTAATTTGGATTTTTCTATTTCCACTATTTTACTTGATAGGATAAATTATGTCTGAAGAACACCACATTACACCATTAAAGACTTATCTAGTAGTTGCTACTGCATTATTTTTCTTAACAGCAGTAACTGTATGGGCTTCATACATTGATTTAGGATCTTTCAATATTGTTCTTGCATTGCTTATTGCAGGCACCAAAGCTGGAGTCGTAGCAACTTTTTTCATGCATCTATTATGGGATGATAAAAAGAATGCAACAATATTTGTAGGTTCTTTAATGTTCCTTGCAATTTTTATCATTATTACTCTTACTGATACTGCATTTCGTGGTGCAGTAAATCCTGAAGTTAAAGATCCAATTAATAAACGAGCTGCGTTATATAGCACTTTACCTTTGACAGACGATCATGGTTATCCTCTTGATAAAGAAAATAATCATCACGAAGGAGATAAGGATCATCATTAGATGAAACTGAGGCTTTTTTATAATTCTGCTGTAATTGCCACTATTCTATCTTATCTGCTTATTTTTATTGGTGGATTAGTTCGTGTATCTGGAGCTGGGATGGGATGCCCAAACTGGCCTAAATGTGGCGAAGGTTGGATTCCTCCAACCAATGTAGATATCAATCAACTTAATACGACTTTAGCATGGATTGAATTTACTAATCGTATGTTTGGAGTTGTTTTGGGAGTATCAATTATTATCTTGAATATCATAGCAATATTCTATTTTAGAAAAAATCACACTTTATTATTCTATTCTATTCTTTCTCTAATATTTGTAGTAATCAATGGTCTTTTGGGTGGAGCATTGGTATGGTTTGAATTAAATCCTTACATCAAAACTGCACATATGTTATTTGCTCTTGTTCTTGTATCAATACTTAGCTATATATGTATTAAATCATATAAAATGCTTAATCCAAATATTTTCCAAGGGTTAAAAAACAACATTATTTTATCAAAAAGCTTAATTTTTCTTTGGATATTAATTGTAATAGAGATTTTATTAGGGACAGGGTTGAGAACAGGTATTGAATTGATCGCTATAGACAATCCTTTATTTTCAAAATCTGATCAGTTAGATGCATTACCATACTATAAATATTTACATTCAATTTTAGGATTTAGTTTGCTTTTCTTCAGCATTTATATCAATTATAATCTTAGAAATCATCCTTTATTGTTAGCGAGACAATTAGCATATTTTATTACAGGAATGATTGTGTTACAAATTTTCCTTGGAGAAATGATGATTTTCTTTGATTTGCCTCAACTTACAAGATTATTTCATACATGGGGTTCATCTTGGCTTGTTGGTATAATAATTATATTGTATAATTGCATGAAAAATGAATGATTTGAATAAAAAATTAATCCTCTCATTTCTTATTGTCTTTTTTTTGGGAATAGTTGCATTGTTCACTTTACGTGAAGCCACTGAATCAAAAATTAGAAACCTAAATGTGGTATCTAATGTTCCTAGTTTTGAATTAGCAAATTTTAATGGAGATATTTTTACAGATAATAATCTTACAGATAAAATTACTATTCTTAGCTTTGTTTTTACAAGTTGCCCAGATGCATGCCCAATTATGTCCGAAAACTTCAGTATTCTTCAAGAAAGATTTAAGGATTCTGATTTAATTCAATTTGTATCAATTACTGTTGATCCGGAATATGATTCAAGTGATAT
>CEUA01463392.1_pt1 | contig 20520 bp, 21 predicted proteins | sample 361541 | NCBI WGS metagenome assembly CEUA01 (sample SAMEA2623079, study PRJEB7988) | marine metagenome | isolation source: saline water (ENVO:00002010), including
GTTTATAAAATAGTGAAGAAGTTATTTGATATCACCTGCCCAGAGCATGTTTTTTTCAGCAAAAAAGACTATCAGCAATTAATATTAATTAAATTTTTAATATATAATACAAAGATAAATCTTGTTGAGTGCCCCACGGTTCGAGATATAAATGGATTGGCATTAAGCTCAAGGAATAGATATCTTACATCTGAACAGAAAAATGTTGCATCTGGAATTTACAAATTAATGATGAAACATAAATATAAAAATGAAGAAGCACCTGAGTACATAATTAGAGAATTAAATAATCAAATAAAAACAGAGTATTGTGAAATATTAACTCAGAAACAATTGTTTGAAAGTCATGGGCTTAGATTAATAGGTAATAAAAATCACAAAGTTTTGTTTTATGCAGGGTCAATATCTGGTATACGCTTGATAGACAATATTGAAATTGAGTAGTAATATATCATATGGCTAGAATTTTTTTAAACTCAAAAATTCATAAAGCAACGGTCACAGATTCAAGAATTGACTATGAAGGTTCTTGCGCGATTGATTCTGTACTACTTAATGCCGCAGGCATTAAGCCTTATGAAAAGATTGATATCTATAATATAACGAATGGAGAAAGGTTTTCAACTTATGCAATTGAAGGTGAATCTGATACTGGAACTATTTGTATAAATGGTGCCGCATGTCATAAGGCAAAAATAAATGATAAAATAATTATATGTACCTATACAGACCTTACTGAAGCTGAATATTTGAATCATAAACCTACTGTTATTCATGTAGATGGTAGGAATAAAATTATGGAATCTGAAAGCTATAGCAATGTAAGTTTAGTGGAAAAATAAAATGAGCATTTTGGTAAATATTAACAATATAGGCGGTTCAATTACAAAAGAAGATGATCGTTACACGGTAAAAGATAATACATTGCTTAATAATTTAGTTGTTAGCAGCACAGATTTAAAGCCAATGAAGAGTACTTCGGGACATAATCACAAGGGTCAAGAAGAAGTATATTTTTTTATTAGAGGTGATGGAAAGATGGAATTAGATGGGAAAGAAATGGTTGTAAAAGAAGGTGATACTGTATTAATAGAGGATGGCGTCTTTCATAGAGTCCATGCTGGACCCAAAGGTTGTTATTTTGTTTGTGTTTTTGATGGGAAAAGGTCTCACTAAAAAATAATTTTACTAATTTTATTTACCTTATCCATTAAAGCATTTCTATCCGGATTGTTTATTGTAAGATGGCCAAGTTTCCTATTTTGTCTTTCTGATTTTCCATAATTATAAAACTGCAAAGGGCCATTTTTTTCAATTATATCTTTATCGGGCATTTTAGATAAAATATTTAGCATGGCTGAATTATTATTAATACTTATGGGTTTAATTTTCATATTAGCTATAGCTAGAATATGTGCTTCAAATTGACTTATATTGGCTCCAGAGATTGTCCAATGTCCTGAGTTATGAACTCTTGGCGCCATTTCATTTGCAATTAATTGTCTATTCTCATCTAAAAAGAATTCTATTACTAAAACACCTACATATTTTAATTCATTCGTAATTTTATTGTGTATAGTTTCTGCATCTTTTTGTAATTTGATGTCTTCATATGGGGCAACGCTTACATTTAAAATTCCATTTTTATGATAATTTTCTACAAGTGGGTAGAAAAATGTTTCTCCGGATATAGTTCTTGCACCTATTAAGGACAATTCAGTTGAAAAATTAATTTTATTTTCCAAGATAGATTTAACTTCCCCACATGACTTCCAAATTTTTTTAGGAGATTGACTATTTATTTCAATCTGATTTTTACCATCATAACCAAGTGTTCTAGATTTAAGAATAGAATTAGTTCCTATTTTATCAATAGCCTTAATAAGATCTTCTTCAGACTCAATGACCTCAAAGTTAGTTGTCTTTATTTTATTTTGAACAAATAATTTTTTTTCAAAAAGTCTATCTTGACATATTTCCACTGCTCTAGAATTTGGATAAACGGGTATATGTTGCTCTATATATTTTAAAGCTCTTGCTGGAACATTCTCGAAGTCAATTGTTACTACATCACATTTTTTTATTAATAAATCTAATGAAGTTTGATTATCATATTCAGATTTAATACATTTTACAAATTTTGAAGCAGGTGGATTTTCTCCAGGATCTACAACTAAGAAATCTATGTTATTATTTTTTGATGACATTTCTATCATCATCATCGCTAATTGTCCACCACCAAGAATACCAATCCGCATATTATTTTTTTGGATTCCCATTAGCTAAAATAGATTTTGTTTGTTTAGATCTATATTTGATTAAATTATTTCTTATTTCTGGATATTTATTGCTTAATATACTAGCAGCTAAAAGCGCTGAGTTAATTGCCCCACTATTACCAATTGCTACCGTTGCGACGGGAATGCCTTTGGGCATTTGCACTATTGATAATAATGAATCAATTCCATCCAAGCTTTTTGTTTTAATTGGTACACCAATTACTGGAAGATGAGTTTTGGATGCTGTCATCCCAGGTAAATGAGCTGATCCACCCGCACCTGCAATTATAATTTCAATACCTTGAGATTCTGCTGAAGATGCATAATCAAATAGTAAATCAGGTGTTCTATGAGCTGATATAACTTTAGATTCATGTTTTATCTTAAGTTTATCAAGCATATCCGCAGCATTTTTCATAGTAGGCCAATCAGATTTTGAGCCCATTATTATTGCAACCAAATTCTTGGATTTCTTCATAATGAGATTGTATCAGCATAAAATGTTTGTTAACAATAGTTATTATCTTTTATTGGTCAAATAGACATATGTTTTATATAATCTTAACTAAATATAGAACTGGTTAGATAATATGATTGTTGTTACGGGTGGAGCAGGCTTTATAGGGAGCAATTTGGTTTACTCTCTTAACCAAAAAGGCCTAAATGATATACTTATAGTTGAAGAACTTGATACTTATACCAAGAAATTTAATAATCTTAAAGGCCTTGATTATCTAGATTGTATTGATAAAGATTCCTTTTTGAATCAAATCAAAAATAAAAATAATAAATATTCTAATAATATTGAATGTGTTTTCCATCTTGGGGCATGCTCAAAAACCACTGAACCTGATAGGGATTATATACTTTCAACAAACTTGTATTACTCTAAAGATATCTTAAAACATTGTTCCAATAATAAAATACCCCTCATTTATGCATCATCAGCATCTGTATATGGGTCAGGCACTAAATTTTATGAAGATCAGAAAAATGAATCTTATTTGAATCATTATGCTGAATCTAAATTAATGTTTGATCAATATTATCGTGATAAACAGTCAAAAATAACCTCCCAGGTAGTTGGGCTTAGATATTTTAATGTTTTTGGACCAAGAGAAAATCATAAAGAAGGAATGTCTAGCGTGGTATATCATTTTTATAATCAAATAATAAAATCGAAGAGCATTAATTTATTTAAAGGAAGCCATGGGTATAAAGACGGGGAACAGAGAAGAGATTTTATTTTTGTTGATGACACTATAAATGTAAAACTATGGTTTTTAAAAAACCCTAATATCTCAGGTATATATAATGTAGGAACAGGATTAAGCCGAGCATTTAATGATATTGCTAATGCAGTTATAAAATATTTTAATTATGGAAAAATTAACTATATAGATTTTCCAGATAATTTGGAGTCACAATATCAAGCATATACACAGGCAGATATGACAAATCTAAAAAATGTTGGTTATCTAGATAATTTCACTACCCTAGAATCAGGTGTTGAAAAATATTTAGATTGGTTATCTAATAACTCATGAAGTCCAATGAAAAGTTTCTTGTTATTGCTCCATCGTGGATTGGAGATTTGGTTATTTCCCAATCCTTTTTAAAGCAACTTAAACTATTCTATCCAAAAGCACTAATAGATGTTATAGCAAGAAAAGAACTATTTCCAATATTAAATTTTATGCCAGAAGTAAATAACTTGTATAATTTAGATATCAAACATGGGTCTTTGGGATTAATTAAGAGATATAAGTTAGCTAAAAAGATTGCGCTGAATTCATACACGAAAGCATTTGTTTTAACCAATAGTTTTAAGTCAGCAATAATACCATGGCTTGCCGGCATACCTGTGAGAGTTGGCTATTTGGGCGAACTAAGATATGGATTAATTAACAAGACATATCATTTGAAGAAACATCAGATTAGTATGGCTGATAGATATTATAAATTAATAGATTCTACCTACCATGATAATTTGAGACCAGAGCTATTGGTTAACGAAAAAGAAAAAAAAATAGTTAATAAAAAATTTAATATTGATGGCTCAAAAAAGAATATATTTTTGTGTCCTGATGCTGAATATGGAGAAGCAAAAAGATGGCCAACCAAAAAATGGATAGAGCTAGCCTTAGAATTTAAAAAACAAAATTATCAAACATATTTTTTGGGAAAAGACTTAAGGTTTAATGATTCCCTGAATCAAGTAATAAAGAATAATGATAAATCAATAGTCTCATTAATTAGTAAGACAAATATTGAAGAAGCAGCGTATTTACTTGCAAGCTCTGATTTAGTTATAACAAATGATTCAGGATTGATGCATGTTGCTTCGTCAGTTAATGCTGAGTTAATAGCTATATATGGTTCATCATCCCCAGAATATACTCCTCCTTTATCTAAACCTGAGAAACATAGAATAATTTATAAAAATATTGAATGCAGCCCTTGTTTTAAAAAGATTTGTCCTTTAGGACACTTCAATTGCATGCACACAATTTCAATTAATGAAGTTATTGGGAATGCATCAATTCTTTTAAGATGATCCAAAGAACCTTTGAATTTCTAAAAGGACTTTATTTATGTTGATTGAGAGGCTTGGTTTTTCATTACTGGTATCAGTATCAGTAAATTCTAATCTATTATTGAAGCTATTTATTGTTTGCCATCTAAGTTTTGTTGATGATCTTTTATTTGGATAAAATGCTATTGTCTTTTTATCAAGAGCTCCAGCAATATGAAGCGGGCCAGTTGAGCCAGCAATAAAAACATCACAATTATTTATATTATATAACATTTCCATTGGTTGAGTTGTTGGTGTAACAATTTTTATATTTACCTCAGGCAATAAAAGTGTTTTAAATGCATGAGCTAAATTTAATTCATCATTTGAGCAGTGGATCAGAAAATTATAATCATCAAATTTTCTTAAACCTTTACATATTTTTGCATACATATTGATAGTTAAATTCTTTGATGAACCTCCAGATCCCGGATGTATAAAAATTGTTTTTTTATCAGTATTTATATTATTTGATTTAATAAATATTTCTCGTTTTTCTTCAATTACCTTATCATCTAATTTAAGGTAAGGAGGGACAGCCATTTCCCCAATCTCATTAATTCCTGATATTTTAAATAATTCAACCACTAGGTCTGTATTATATTCATGTTCAGGCTTTAGAGACAAAGATCTTTTCTGTATAATTTTATGATTATAAAAGAACTGAGCTAACTTTGTCTTTGGTGCAATCCTAATTGGAATATTAAGAGTTTTGACTAAATATCCTATTCTAAAAGTTGAAAAAAAAGATATAGATGCATCAAAATTAGAACCCTTAAGATTTGCTTTAAGTTTTCTAATACTTTCATCCACAATTACTTCATCTATGTATGAACATTTTTTTGCAATATCAGATACTTGTTTTGAAACTATACAAGTAATTTTACAATCTGGAATATTTGTTTTTATATATGATAAAGCAGGCCAGATTAGCATGAAATCACCAATCTTATCATTTCTAATGACAAGAATATTTTTGATTTTTGATAACATATAATTTATTTCAACTGTAATTTAAAATAATCAATAGTTTCTTTCAAACCATCCGTTACTTCAGTTTTGGGGTCCCAATTCAAAAACTTTTTTGCAAGTGAAATATCAGGTTTACGCCTTATAGGGTCGTCTATAGGTAAATCTTTATTGATAATTTTTGATTTTGAATTTGTTAGTTTTATAATTAATTTGGCTAGTTCAATAATTTTAAATTCTACTGGATTTCCTAAGTTTATTGGGCCAATATTTTCTTTTCCTGAGTCCATCATTTTTAACATTCCTTCTATTAAGTCGTCTATATAACAAAAAGATCTTGTCTGTTCTCCATTACCATAGACTGTTATATCTCGATTTGTAAGTGCTTGCATTATAAAATTACTAACCACTCTTCCATCATTAGGATGCATATTTGGACCATAAGTATTAAATATTCTTACTACTTTAATATCTAATTTATGTTGTCGATAATAATCAAAAAAAAGCGTTTCTGCACATCTTTTCCCTTCATCATAACAACTTCTCGGGCCAATAGGGTTCACATTACCCCAATATTCCTCAGTTTGTGGATGCATCGATGGATCGCCATATATCTCAGATGTTGATGCTTGAAGTATTCTTGCATTTATTCTTTTAGCCAGACCAAGCATATTAATTGCTCCATGAACAGTTGTCTTGGTGGTTTGAACTGGATCATGCTGGTAATGTATTGGTGATGCAGGGCAAGCAAGATTATAAATTTGGTCCACTTCTACATATAGAGGAAAACAGATATCATGTCTTAATGCCTCAAAATAATGGCTTTTAAAAAGATTACTTATGTTTCTTTTTGTTCCAGTAAAGTAATTATCAATAGACAAAACATCATTGCCAGTTTCCACTAACTTCTTACAAAGATGTGAACCTATAAATCCTGCGCCACCTGTAACCAATATTTTTTTCATTATTATTCTATTTACGTTTTTGAAAAGTCTACCATAATTTAAGCGTTATTTGTTATAATAATCTGTATTTATGAATAAGATATTAGCTATATGTACATCACCTGATAGGGGTGGCTTAGAATTATATTTCACAAAATTTGTTGAATATTATTATCGCAAAAAAAGCCTAACCTCTCTCCATACTGTTGTCAGAAAAAATAGTTACATAAGTCAAGTGCTCAAGAGATTTGGAAATTCAAATAAGCAAAAAGAAATTAGCAAGATTTCAATTATAAATTTAATTTTTTATGCAATACATTTAGCTAAATATGTAAATAATCAAAAAATAGATTTCATTCATATAAGTTGGAGGAAAGATTTGCTTTTATCTGTATTGATAAAAATTTTTGCAAGAAAAAAAATTCATATAATCTATTATCGCCAAATGAAATTAACTAGAGAGAAAAAGGGAATTTATCATAAATTTATCTATAAAAATATAAAAATTATTTTTGCAATAACAGAAAATCTTAAAAATGAGTGTAATAATTTTTTGCCAGTATCAAATCATGCCATAAAAAAACTACCATATGGGATTGAAGAATACCAAAAATCTCAAACTCCCGCTATGAATAAAGAGGAGCTTTGTAAAGATTTTAATTGGAATTTAAGTTCTTTTACTATTGGAATTTTTTCACGTTTAGAGGAACAAAAGGGACAACATTTGGTAGTAAAAGCTATAAAAGAATTAGCGCCACTTGATATAAGTCTGGGAATTATTGGTCACTGTATGGATGAAAAATATAAAAAAAGACTTATCAAAGAAATAAACTCTTATAATTTAACCGGCAAGGTTAGATTTAAAAATTTTATAGAACAACCCATGAGAGTTATGCCTGGTTTTGATTTAATTATATTGCCGACATATGAAGAAACTTTTGGTTTGGTTGCGGCTGAAGCAATGTTAATGGGAGTTCCAGTAATAGGAAGTAATGCAGGGGGCATACCTGAGATTATACAAAATAATATTAATGGGCTTTTATTTGAAACAAAAAACTCTAATTCTCTTAAACAAAAAATCTCAATGATGATTAATTCTCCTGAATTAAGACAAAAATTGTCAAACAATGCTAAAATATTTATCAGAGAGCGCTACAACTATGATAAACATTTTGATAATTTTGAAAGTTTTTTGAACGAGCTATGATGAATAATATTACAGGAACAATTATTACACTAAACAATGAACATCTTATTGAAGACTGCATAACTTCATTGAAAAAAATTTGTAATGAAATTATAGTCGTTGATTCTCTTAGTAGCGACAAGACTAGAGAAATTGCAAAAAAACTTGGAGCTAAAGTTTTTGAACAAGAATTTCTTGGTGATGGACCACAAAAAAAAATAGCATCTACCTTTGCATCAAATGATTGGATTTTTAGCTTAGATGCTGATGAAAGGCTTGAGGATGATTTAATTAATTATATAAACTCAATAGATATTAAAAAAAATACTTTTGATGGTTACTCTTTTCGCAGAAGAAATTATTGTGGAACAAAATGGATTAAAGCAGCAGGCTTTTATCCAGATAGAGTGACAAGATTGTATAATAGAAGACTGGTGAATTATTATCCAAGTACTTCTCATTCATATGTTGATTCAAAATCTACCCTAAACCTCGATTATCATATTAGACATTATACATATAATTCTTATAAAGATTGGATAGATAGAATAAATTTTTATAGTACTCAGAGTGCAAAAAGTTTACATGTAAAAGGTGTTAAGCGATCAAGGATAAGACCCGTTACTCACGCTTTATTTGCTTTTTTTAAAAAACTATTTATTAAAGGTGGAATTTTCCAAGGGCTTGATGGTTTTACGGTTGCATTAACAACAATGTTCAATACTTATATGAAATATATTAAACTTAATGAGCTATATGATAATAAGGCTGATCCATCAAAACATTTTCCAAGCAAAGATTCAGATAACTAATAGGTCTTCTTTGATGTCAATATCTTTGAGTACAGGTATCACTCCATATGTAGAGGATAAATTTTTTATATTTTCAATAACATAATTAAAAAGTATTGTTTCGTTATTCTGGCTTTTAAAAATTATATCCTTATATACCCCTTTAAACCCTAATAAATAAAAACCCCCATCTTTGGAAGGCCCTAAAACATAATCTTTGTAGTCAAGTATTCTTATTGCATCATTGATAATGTCGGAAGAGAGGGAAGGTATATCTGATCCTACCAATAATGTTTTGCTAAATTTTCTTGATTGTGTTGATAGGCAATACTCCATTCTTTCATACAGTGAATTACCAATTTGATTCTTTAAAGATAAACTATATTCTTTTTCTATATTATTAAAAAATTTATTATAAAAATTTGGATAAACCCATAAAAAACGTTTTATATTAAAAACTTTTTTTGATTCTAATAAGATATTATTTAACATCTGTTCTGAAATATAACTTCTTTCATCACTGGTAAGAAAATCACTCAAGCGTTTTTTTGGTCCGCCAGAATATGGACATTTTGTAAATATATTTAAAGATATCATATTTATATTAATAAAGTTTTCTAAGCAAACTTGTGTTAAAACCCATTATATATAATAGTCTTAATAGGCGCATTTTAATCACAGTTATCAAAAAACCATGCGACTCCCATCGCCTAGCTGATGTTTTTACTACAGACTTAATAATACTAGGGTTAAATTCTTTTTTTAAAATAGAACATATGCTAATATCCTCCATTAATTCTAGGACTGGGAATCCATTAATTTTAGTAAAAAGTTTTTTATTTATAAAAAGACATTGATCCCCTGTACCATACTTGAAAATTCTTGATCTAAGATTAATTAAAAATTCAAGTATTCTATATTTGATCGAGTCATGATTTAATTTAATACTAAAAAACCCCCATTTATAATTTTTATGGTTTTCATAAAATTTTAATAAAACTTTAGAACTTATATGTGTATCTGCATGTAAAAATAAGAGCATTTCACCCTCGGCAATAGATGCACCTAGATTTTGTTGCCTAGAACGATTTGGTGATATAGAGAGGATTTTGTCAACATATGGTTTTGATATATTGATTGTCTCATCATCACTTCTGCCATCCACTAAAATTATTTCACAAACCTTTTTTTTTCTTAATATCTGAAGATTTGATAATGTATCGTATATAGTTTTTTTTTCATTCTTAGCTGGTATTATAATGGAAATCATATATTTTCAAACAGAAGCAATGTTAATTATAACAAGTTATCTTAAGTCAAAATTCATTTTAGATACTAAAACTTCTAATTGGACAATTTTGGACTGCCTAAGAACATCAAGCGTAATTATTTGACCTGGTTTTAGTTCTCCTATAATCTTTTGGACATCTTTAATTTCATTTACTTGGGTATTATTAATTTTTCTGATGATATCATTATGTTTCACTCCTGCTGAATCACCAGGACCATTTTTTAATACAGCATTGACAAGAACGCCTTTTCCTCTGAAGTTTTTTTCTGCAGAAATTCCTATAAAGCCCCTTTCAACTTCACCTGTTTCTATTATTTCTTTAATCACGCGCTTTGCAATATCAACGGGTATTGCAAATCCAATTCCATCAGAACCACCACCTTTGGTTGTAATTGAAACATTAACTCCAATTAGTTCTCCATTTGTATTAACGAGAGCTCCCCCAGAATTACCAGGGTTAATTGCGGCATCAGTCTGGACATATCTCTGATAGGAATATGAATTTGGGGAAATTTCTTTATCGGTTGCAGATATAATACCCAGGGTTATAGTTTGGCCAACACCAAAGGGATTGCCAATAGCTAATGCAACATCTCCAACTTTAATTTCTTGAATATTTCCCAGTGTGATTGGTTTAGATTTACTATTTATTTTTAATATTGCTAAGTCTGTCAAAGGGTCTACACCGATTACCGCAGTACTAAATTCTTTACCTTCACTACTCATAACAAGGATTTCATCTGATCCAGCTATAACATGGAAGTTGGTTACAATATGACCTTGGGCACTTACAATAATCCCAGATCCATGCCCACTTGGCATTAGCTGTTTCTGTCTAATCAACCCCTGTCTAGGATCCTTATAATATATGCCTGTTTTAGGTATACTCTTCCTTGTATAAATTGAGACTACTGAATCTTTAACTTTTTCAAAAGTATCTGAATAACTAATTTGTACTTGATTGTTTTTTACAGGATTAACTGTAGCTTGAACAATTTCGACCCTATTGCCAAATAGGTATGGGTTAAGCCCATATATTATTATGGCTGTAATTATCCCCACTAGTATGTAGTTCTTGAAATCTTTCATAAGTATTTTCAACTTTTAACATAAACTTAATAATAATTATTTTAGACTTATATTATATATTACATAAGATTCTTTACGAATAATATGTTAGACTATACGCGATTAAAATAGCAATTTTATTTAAAACGGATGACCGAATCTAAGAAATCCTTAAACAGAAGAAACTTTTTAGCTAACCTCACAAAAGTTATGGGTGGTGTAGGTGGTATATTTGCTGTAATCCCATTTTTATCAACCATGTCGCCAAGCGAAAAAGCTAAATCTGCTGGAGCCCCTATAGAAATAGATGTCTCTGGATTAAAACCTGGTGCATTTAAAGTTGTTGAATGGAGGGGTAAGCCTGTATGGGTTGTTAGAAGAACCGCTGAAATGATTAATAACACCCAAGAAGATAATGATATTTTAACTGACCCAAAATCACTAGAAGAACACCAACCTAAATACACACAGAATAAATTCCGATCCTTAAACCCTGAATACTTGGTCTTATTAGGAATTTGCACACACTTAGGGTGTTCTCCTCTATACAAACCTAATTCTAAAACAGCAGAATTAGGGCTTGACTGGAAAGGAGGTTTCTTCTGCCCTTGTCATGGGTCCAAGTTTGACTTATCTGGAAGAGTTCACAGAGGTATGCCTGCGCCATATAACTTAGAGGTCCCCCCATACTATTTTGCTAGTGAAAGCAAAATAATTGTGGGGAAAGATGGAGAAAGTGCATAGTGAATAAGTTTTTAGTATGGATTGACGAAAGATTGCCAGTAAGTAATTTCGTTAAAAATCACTTATCGCAATATTATGCTCCAAAGAATTTTAATTTTTTTTATTATTTTGGTGCCCTTGCCATATTCATATTTATTCTTCAAATTGTTACAGGAATTTTTTTAACAATTAATTATAAACCTGATGCAGCTTCTGCATTTGCATCTGTTGAATTTATTATGAGAGATGTTGAATGGGGTTGGTTAATAAGATATCTACATTCGACAGGTGCTTCATTTTTTTTTATAGTTATTTATCTCCATATGTTCAGAGCTCTCTTATATGGTTCATTTAAAAACCCAAGAGAATTATTGTGGATTTTTGGGATGATAATATTTGTTTTACTCATGGCTGAAGCTTTCATGGGATATTTATTGCCATGGGGACAAATGTCTTATTGGGGAGCACAGGTAATTATTTCATTGTTTGGAGCTATTCCATATTTTGGCGAATCTCTTGCCACATGGATTAGAGGGGATTATGTTATTTCAGATGCTACTTTAAACAGATTCTTTGCATTTCATGTAATAGCATTACCTTTGTTATTATTTGCTCTAATATATTTACATTTAGCTGCTCTGCATACTGTTGGTTCAAATAATCCAGATGGAATAGAAATAAAAAAGAATAAAGATAGTGATGGTATACCAAAAGATGGAATACCATTTCATCCATATTATACAGTTAAAGACACATTTGGTTTGTCGATTTTCCTTATTATATTTGCTTTTGTTGTATTTTTTATACCTGAGTTTGGTGGGTTTTTTCTAGAAAAAGATAACTTTGTTCCAGCAAATCCATTGCAAACACCTGAACATATAATGCCGGTTTGGTATTTTACGCCTTTTTATGCAATTCTTCGTGCTATACCAGATAAACTTGGCGGTGTAATTGTTATGGGATTATCGATATTTGTTTTATTTATAATGCCATGGATAGATAGATGCCCTGTAAAATCTTTCAGGTATAGATCTAATACTTACAAAATTCTTTTATCATTATTTGCAATAAGCTTCATAGGTCTCGGATATATTGGCATGAGTGCCCCAACGCCCATTTTAACTTGGGTCGGAAGATTGTTTACTCTAATCTATTTTGGCTTTTTTATTGTTCTCTACTTTACGAGTGCAAATGAAAAAACTAAAGACATACCTGAAAGAGTCAAAATGCATGAATAGAAATTTATTATTTTCTTTATTATTCTTTTTTGCGAATACTGTTCAGTCAGCTGAAAAAACTTCACTAAACTCCGTTTTAATTGATTTAAATAATAAACCTTCTCTCCAAAGAGGAGCGCAAATTTTTATGAATAACTGTCTTGGATGTCATACTTTAAAATATCAGCGTTATGTTAAATTTATTGACCATCTAGAAATGCCTAAAGATATGATAGAAAAAAATCTGATATTCACAACAGATAAAAATGGGAAACGAACAAAAATTGGGTCACTTATGTTAAACGCTGTTAATCCAGATTTTTCAAAAGAAGCATTCGGTGTAGTACCACCGGATTTAACACTTATAGCTAGGTCTAGAGGGCCAGATTGGGTATACACCTTCCTAACATCTTTTTATGAGGATAACTCAAGGCCATTTGGCGTTAATAACAAACTATATCCAAATGTTAATATGCCTCATGTTTTATGGTGGATGGAAGGGTTAAAAGTACCAACTAGCTCAGGATTAAGCGAATATACTTATGTAACTAATGGCAGTATGTCAGAACAAGAATACAAAAAATCTATTACAGATTTAGTAAATTTTTTAACCTATGTCTCTGAACCAGCGCAACTAGATCGATATAAAATTGGTTTTTGGGTTATACTGTTTCTAACAATTTTTGCTTTTGTAGCATATTTGCTAAAAAGAGAATACTGGAAGGATATAGAATAAAAAATGACAACATTAGCAAATAGACGGTCTGCAATTCTCCTATTCTCTCTATCTGACTGTCTCCATAGTCATAGAACTAGATTAGTAATTAAAGAAAAAGAAATATCAGCAGAGCTCCATGAGGTTGATATAGACAATATTTCAGAAGAAATTAAATTTATTAGCCCATATGATGACTTTCCAACACTAGTAGATAGAGAACTAGTTTTACAAAACTCAAGAGTAATTATCGAATATTTAGATGAGAGGTTTCCGCATCCACCGCTACTCCCAGTTGACCCAGTGGCAAGAGCAAAATTTAGATTAGCGCTAGATAGAATCGAACATAAATGGTACCCAGAGTTTGATGACGCCTATAAAAATGGAACTTTAACAGATGTATTTAAAGACAAAATTAAAATGTATTTTTTAGAAATTTTGCCACTAATATCTGAGAATTTTTTTATGAGTGATGATTTTGGTCTTGTTGATTGCAGCCTTGCTCCTTTGCTATGGAGAATTAAGCATTTAGGTGTTGAGATTCCAGAAAATCAAAAAATTATTGATGATTATTCTGAAAGGATTTTTAGTAGAGAATCTTTTCAATCAAGCCTAACTGAAGCTGAAAAAGATATGTGATTTAGTTTTCTTATGATGTGACGGATAAGTGATTATCTAAGCATTCGCAGATAGCATGAATAATAATTAGATGCATTTCTTGAATTCTACTTGTTCTGTTACTGGGTATACATATTTCTATATCATTATTGGTTAATATTTTCGATGCTTCACCACCATTATTCCCTGTAACTAGAATCACCCCTATACTATTTTTTTGGGCAATATTTATTGCTTCAATTATATTTTCAGAATTACCACTGGTAGTAAAAACCATAAGCAAATCTTTACTTGTTCCAATTGCATTAATTTGTTTAGAAAAAATATATTTATAACCATAATCGTTTGCAATCGAGGTCATAGTGGCAGTATCTGAATTTAATGATATAGCTGGCATTTCTCTTCTTTCAGCTTCAAATCTATTAACAAATTCTGATGTAATATGTTGAGCATCACCAGATGAGCCACCATTACCGCATGACATTAATTTACCACAATCTTTTATCATAGAAAAAATTTTTAATGTAGCTTTTTCAATTGAAGGTATTATTTTGCCAATAGTAGCTGTATTTATTTCTTGGTTCTGCAGAAAATTATTCTTTATTATTTCTAAGTTGTTCATATTATATTTATTAGACTTTAATTATACTACAATATAACCTAACTAGAATAAACGCAATAAAATCTATAATTATGCTTGGTACACTATATATTGTTTCAACACCAATAGGTAACTTAAAAGATATTACCATTCGTGCATTAGATGTCCTTAAAAACTGCGATTATATATTAGCCGAGAGTTCAGCTAGGACCGCAAAACTATTACATGAGTATAATATTAAAAAGAAAATTGTTACTTTCAATAAAGATAATGAAAAAAAGAAAAAAGATTTTGTATTGGCTGACTTATCTAAAGGTTTAAAAATATCCTTAGTCACTGATGCTGGAACTCCGCTAATATCTGATCCTGGTTATGAATTAACCAGAATAATAGACAAATCTGCTAACTTAGTCCCTATACCAGGCCCTAGCTCTCTAACATGTGCACTCTCTGTATCAAGAATACCTATTAATAATTTTATGTTCCTTGGTTTCCTTCCCAAAAAAGCTTCAGAACGTTGTAAAAAAATTATTGACATAAATAATTCCAATTTACCAGCAGTTGTTTTTGAAAGTAAGCATAGGGTAAAAGGACTTATTAAAGATATCAGTAATATTATGGGCAAATCTACAATAATTGGTATTTTACGTGAGATGACTAAGATACATGAAACAATTTCCTTTCATTCTGCTGAAGAACTACTAGGAAAACTCTCTAAAAATCCACTATCTGGCGAGATTACTATGATTATAGATGTTTCGCAAAATCAATCTGAATCGCTAGAAGATTATAGAGAGAAAATTATTTTTTTATCAGAGAAATACAGCGCAAGTGAAGTTGTTAGTATAATTAGGTTATTTTCAGATGTTAATAGAAAAGAATTATATAAATATGTATTAAAGATTAGACAGGAAGCGTAGTCTGAAGTATTATTTAGCTTTAGATGCAGCTAAAAAGAAAATATAGGAAGATGACTCAAAATGAGCCATCTTTTTTTTTGTTAAAAATTAATAATCTTGAATAAGTCAGACGCTATATTACTTCTATCAGACGGCAGGTCCTTCAGTGGAACATCATTTGGTATAGAAGGATTAGCCGTTGGAGAAGTAGTTTTCAATACTTCAATGACTGGTTATCAAGAAATAATTACTGATCCATCATATGATTCACAAATTATTACATTTACTAATCCGCATATTGGAAATACAGGCATAAACAATGAAGATATTGAATCAGATAAAATATATGCTGCCGGGCTAATCATAAGAGATCAGACATTATTATCAAATAATTGGAGGTCGAAAGAAACACTTCAAAATTTTCTTATAGAAAAGAAAATAGTAGGTATTTCAAATATTGATACAAGAGAGTTAACCAAAATCTTGAGAAGTACCGGATCTCAAAATGGATGCATTATGTCAGGTAAAAACATAAATATCGATGTTGCCAAGAAAAGTTTAAATAATTTTACAGGATTGCTCGGAAAAGACCTGGCAAAAAAAGTTTCAACAAAAAAATGTTACCAGTGGAAGGAAGGAGTAATAGATATAGATATAAGATCTAAGCCTATAAAACCAAAAAAAACATTTAATGTGATTGCTTATGATTTTGGCATTAAACATAATATAATGAGAATCCTTCACGATTTTGGATGCAAACTTACCATCGTGCCCGCAAATTATAGTGGTCAAAAAGTTATAAAATCAAAACCTGATGGAATTTTTCTCTCCAATGGGCCGGGTGATCCAGATGCCTGTGATTATGCTATAAATAATATTAAATTATTTTTGGAGAAGAAAATACCAATTTTTGGAATCTGCCTTGGTTTTCAGCTTTTAGCATTAGCAAGTGGCGGAACAACTACTAAAATGAAATTTGGGCACCATGGCGCAAATCACCCTGTAATGGAACTGGATACTAAAAAAGTTTTTATAACTAGCCAAAACCATGGTTTCATGGTTGATGAAAACACTTTGCCAGATAACATAATGCCAACCCATAAATCTTTATTTGATAATTCATTGCAAGGTTTTATGAGGAAAGATGCTCCGGCATTTGGTTTCCAAGGCCATCCAGAAGCAAGTCCAGGCCCACAAGATATTAATAAAATATTTTTACAATTTATATCAATGATGAAAAAGAGGAGTAATGCCTAAAAATAATAAAATAAAAAGTGTCCTTATTATTGGGGCAGGTCCAATTATTATAGGGCAAGCATGTGAGTTTGATTATTCAGGAGTTCAGGCATGCAAGGCACTCAAGGAAGAGGGTATAAGGGTTATCTTAGTAAATTCTAATCCAGCAACTATAATGACAGATCCAGATATGGCAGATAAAGTTTATATTGAACCAATACATTGGAGAAATATTGAAAAAATTATTATTAATGAAAAACCTGATGCAATTCTTCCAACAATGGGCGGACAAACTGCACTTAATACAACTCTAGATTTAAATAGACATAAAATTTTACAAGAACATAATGTAGATATTATTGGAGCTAGTATCAAATCAATTGATATGGCAGAAGACAGGGAGCTTTTCAAATTAGCTATGTCTGAAATAGGTCTTGAAACTCCAAGAGCATTTATAGCGCACAATTATGAAGAAGCATTAGTTAAACAAAAAAATATAGGATTCCCAGTTATTATTAGACCATCGTTTACACTAGGTGGATCAGGCGGCGGAATTGCTTATAATATTCAGGACTTTGAAACAATAGTAAAAAGAGGGCTTGATCTATCACCAACAAGCGAAATCTTGCTTGAAGAATCAGTAATTGGATGGAAAGAGTTCGAAATGGAGGTTGTAAGAGATAAAAATGATAATTGTATAATAGTATGTTCTATTGAAAATATTGATCCCATGGGTGTTCACACAGGTGACTCTATAACAGTAGCTCCAGCACAAACTTTAACAGACAAAGAATATCAAAAATTAAGAAATGCCTCGATTCAAGTTTTAAGAAAAATAGGGGTAGATACAGGAGGATCAAATGTTCAATTTGCCATATCACCAATTGATGGAAGAATTCTTGTTATAGAAATGAATCCTAGAGTTTCAAGATCATCTGCGCTTGCATCTAAAGCAACTGGTTTTCCAATAGCAAAAATTGCAGCAAAGTTAGCAATCGGTTATACGCTTGATGAGTTAAGAAATGAAATAACTGGTAATGTTATTCCGGCATCATTTGAGCCAAGCATAGATTATGTAGTAACTAAAATACCAAGGTTTGCATTTGAGAAATTTAAAGAAGCTAATAATAGATTAACAACTCAAATGAAATCTGTTGGTGAAGTAATGGCCATTGGCAGGAATTTTCAAGAATCATTTCAAAAAGCGCTCAGAGGACTTGAAATAGATATAGACGGACTATCTTCTTTAGAATTCAAAAAAATACCTGATAAAGAAATTGATGACTATATTAAAAAGGAATTAAAATCACCAACCCATGAAAGGGTTTTAATTATTGGCGAGGCATTCAGAAGGAAATATTCTGCATTAGAAGTATTTGAGCTTACAAATATTGATTTATGGTTTTTATCTCAGATTGAAGATTTGGTTCATGAAGAAATCAATCTTAGCAATAAAGACATTAATACGCTAAATAATGATGAAATACTAAGATTAAAAAGGAAAGGCTTCTCTGATTCTTTTATGTCAAAACTTTTAAATTGCGAAGAAAATGAAGTTACAAACCTCAGAAAAACATTGAAAATTAAACCAAGTTTTAAAAGGGTCGATGCTTGCGCAGCTGAGTTCCAGGCAACAACCGCTTACATGTATTCCACTTATGATGGAGAATGCGAGTCAAACCCAACACAGAACAAAAAAATTATAATTCTTGGCGGGGGACCAAATAGAATTGGACAAGGTATTGAGTTTGATTATTGCTGTGTTCATGCATCATTAGCCCTTAAAGAAATTGGGTTTGAAACTATCATGATTAACTGTAATCCCGAAACAGTTTCAACTGATTTTGATATTTCTGATAGATTATACTTTGAACCTCTGACATTCGAAGATGTAATGTCCATCGTAGAAATTGAAAAACCATATGGAGTAATTGTTCAATATGGCGGACAAACTCCATTGAAACTTGCTAATAAATTAAAAGATAATGGTGTAAATATTATTGGCACATCCCCAGAGGCAATTGATATTGCTGAAGACAGAGAAAAATTTAAAGTACTAGTAGAAAAACTTAATCTTAAACAGCCAGAAAATTCAACCGCAATTAATACTAATGAAGCTATAAAATGTGCTGAAACTATAGGTTACCCTCTTGTAGTTAGACCATCTTATGTACTTGGTGGAAGGGCAATGGAGATAGTTACCAATAATGATGATTTAAAAAGATATATGGATGAAGCTGTTTCAGTTTCAAATAATTCCCCGGTTTTATTAGATCGTTTTTTAAATGATGCTATTGAAGTTGATGTAGATATTATTTCTGATGGAGAAAATGTATTTATAGGAGCAATAATGGAACACATCGAAGAAGCAGGTATTCATTCTGGTGACTCTGGTTGCTCCATACCAGCATTCACATTAAATAAAGATATATTAGAAAAATTGCGAATTCAGGTTAAGGAATTGGCATTAGAACTTAATGTTATTGGTTTAATGAATACACAGTTTGCAATTAAGGATGAAGAAATTTATTTATTAGAAGTAAACCCTAGGGCATCAAGAACAGCCCCTTTTGTTTCTAAAGCCATTGGCATTCAGCTTGCAAAAGTTGGAGCATTAGTAATGGCTGGGAAAAAACTTCATGAATTAGAATTAATAAATGAAATCATACCAGACTACTTCTCTGTTAAAGAAGCGGTTTTACCATTTTCGAAATTTCCCGAAGTAGATGTTTTATTGGGTCCAGAAATGAAATCAACCGGAGAAGTGATGGGAATTGGAAAAAGTTTTGGAGAGGCATATTTTAAGGCACAACGTGCCGCAGGTGTTATTTTACCGAAGACTGGAAATGTTTTCATAAGTGTAAGGGATAAGGATAAACCTGCAATTTGTGATATTGCTAAAGATTTAAAAAAGATTGGGTTTGAGCTTTTTGCTACCGGAGGAACCCAATCATATCTTGAAAAAAATAATATTTCTTGCAATAAAATTAACAAAGTAAAAGAAGGACAGCCGCATATTGTAGATATGATTAAGAATGGCGATGTTCATTTAATTATTAATACAACCGAAGGTGCTAGATCAATAAAAGATTCTTTTTCGATTCGTAAAGAAGCAAACAATAATAATGTATGTTTAACAACTACCATATCTGGAGCAAAAGCATTTTGTAAAGCTATTTTATTTATTGATAATTTCGATGCCACAGATATACAAAGCCTTCATAATACTATTCACTAAATATTTTCATTATTAAAACTTTCTACATCAATCAAATTTTCGCTATTAGCAACTATACATGTAATACATGTATCTCCACTTACATTTACACTAGTTCTCATCATATCAAGAAGTCTATCGACTCCAAGCAATAAAGTTATACCTTCGAGGGGAATACCAATTTCTGATAA
>CEUA01218203.1_pt1 | contig 20487 bp, 20 predicted proteins | sample 361541 | NCBI WGS metagenome assembly CEUA01 (sample SAMEA2623079, study PRJEB7988) | marine metagenome | isolation source: saline water (ENVO:00002010), including
AGGTTTGGATGACAGGTTTTCTCTTATGGAGACATATTCCATTTCTTCTGTAATTATATTATTTCTAGCATAGTGCATTTGTGTAATATTTTTATTTTTTATAGCGCTTCTTGAATTAGTTTTTATATACTTTTTGATATCCTTCTCTAAAGTCTTAGTTAAATTTCTTTTGTGATTACAAGTATCATTTCTATTATTAATCCATTCACTACGTACTTTCTTTAATCCATTCGTTACATCCACATTATAATTTTCATCTGTATATGCTCCGGTCGTATCATAGACATAAACTGGCGCATTTATTTTTACAGAGTTATTTAATTTCGTTGGTGTTTGTTTAATCATTCTAGATGGAACTTGTATATTTTTGGAAGAACCTTCTGTGTAAACTTTTTTAGAATTAGGAAAATTTACAGTATAAACATTAATATCAATTATTTTATCTTTCATCAGTTAAGCCCATATATATTAATTTAAAGATTTATGACTTATAATATCACAATACTAAATTTGTCAGAAAAATGAAAGCAGATAATAATGTTACAAATAATATGGTAAAAAATCATATTAGAAGTTTGAATGTAATTGATGAAAAAGTACTGCAGATTATGCAGGATGTTCATCGAGAGATTTTCGTGCCGGAAAAGTTTAAAGACTTTTCCTATATAGATTTTGAAATGCCAATTGGTAATAATCAATCTATGCTACTACCTTCAATTGAGGCTACAATCATGCAAGCCCTAAATATTACAAGTAATGAGAGTGTTTTAATTATAGGTACTGGAACAGGGTATTTAACAGCATGTATTTCCATTCTATGTAAAAAAGTATTATCTGTAGACTTTTTTAAAGACTTTGTTGCAAGTTCTCAAAAAAATATAGAAGAAACTAATATAAAGAAAAATATTACTATCAAACAAAAAGATATAACTTTAGATTGGAAGATTCTAAAAGACTTTGATGTTATAATCTTTACATCTTATATGGATAGTATAGGAAATGTTTTAGAAAATATGAGAGAAAATGCTCGTGCACTTGTTTTTTTAGGTTCAAAAAAAGTTCCTTTTAAAAATGGAATGATAATAAATAAATATAAAAACTCTAGCTATCGTAAAGATTTTGTCATTGAAACAACTGTTAAACCATTAATTATGGGTGCCATATTTGATTGAAAAAACGCCAAAAGAGATTAAAAACCTTATAAATGATTCAAATAGTGAACCTATCATTCTTGATGTAAGAGAAAAATGGGAATATGATATATGTCATATAGAAAACTCATTACATATACCAATGGGGCAAATCTCATCGAGAAAAAATGAGCTTAACAAAAATGGATTAATTATTGTGGTCTGTCATCATGGAATTAGAAGTAGAATTGTTGGTAGGCATTTAACGAATGATGGTTTCACAAATATAATGAACTTATCTGGAGGCGTTGATTTATGGGCGACAGAGATAGATCAAACAATGTCTAAGTATGTTTAAATTTAATAATTTTATAATTATAGCTATAAGTTTTTTATCATCTTCATTATATGCGGCTGATTTGATGGATGTATATAATCGATCATTAAAATATAATAACCAACTCAAGATTATTTCAAATAATAATCAGATAGCTGGAGAACAGTACAACCAAACCTCTTCTACAATTTTTCCTGATATAAGCATATCTGCAAGTAGTAAAAAAATTGATATAGAAAAAGCAATAGGATATACAATAAAAGATTATACAACAGAAACTGCTTCACTAAATATCACTCAACCAATATTCAGATTATATTTTTTCGACGAACTAAATAAAGCTGAATCTCAAATTAAAAAATCCAATGTAAATTTATCGGGTCAAAAAAAGGACCTGCTAATTAAATCTACAGAGTTATATTTTTCTCTGATTAATTTAAAAAATAATGTTTCAGCTTCTAAGGCAAATCAAAGAATTATGTCAAAGAAGTTTGAAAATGCAATAACACTTTTTGCTAGTGGCTTAATTACTGATATTGAACTTAGTAAGCATAGAAATAATTTTAACTTAGCAAATATAGAAATGGAAATAGCTGAGGATCAACTTACGCTATCTAAACAAGATATTTATATATTCACTGGTAGAGAAATTTTTGATATACAAAATCTTGATACTGAAGTTAATATTCCTTTAAATACCTATGAAAAAGAATCTCTATTTTTACAAGCTATTAAAACAGAAGAAAATATAAAAATGGCAGAATATGATATAGAGATAACTGAGAGTGAAATGAAATCAAATAGATCTAAACATTATCCAACTATTGATCTCGTAGCTTCATATGACTATACGGATTCAAGTAGCGGTGGAAGATTTGGCTCTAATACCACAGAATCATCTACATTAGGAGTTTCTTTGAATATACCGATATATCAAGGTGGGTACCAGAGCTCTAAAGTTAATGAATCAAGACATCTATTTGAAAATGCTAAAATTAATTTTGATGAACTAAAAAGAAATATAAAAAAAGATATAACGAGTAGAATTAATCAACATGATTTATTAAAAAAATTAATCGGGGTAAAAAAAGATCATTATAGTAATTCAAATAATAACTATTTAACAGTAAAAAAAGGGTTTACACTAGGAGCATATTCAGATATTCAAGTCCAAGAGGCTGAATATAAATTAGTTCAATCAAAGAATGAACTAATCAAGGCAACACTTGATTATATGCTGATAGATTTAAGGTTAAAAAAATACTCGTCAGAATTGAGTGTCAAAAATATTGAAAGTATAAATCAATTGCTTGTGTGGTAATACATAAAAAGCTTGATGATTAAATATAATCTACTTCTTTATTTATTTGCACCCTACTTAATCATTAAAGTAATAGCAAATGCCATAAAAAGAAAAAATGGTGTCAGTTTTATTCTGCAAAGATTAGGTTTAAGTAAAATAAAAAAAACTAAAAATGTTATATGGTTGCATGCATCATCTATTGGCGAAACTAGACTTGCGATTCTTATCTATAAGAGTCTAGAAAAAAAAGAAGCAAATTCTAAATTTTTAATTACCACGACAACTAAGTCTTCATCTAAACTAATTAATGAGATAGATGGCGATGTTGAGCACCTTTACCTGCCAATTGACTGGTATTTTACAACAAAGAGATTTATAAAATCAATTAACCCATCAATTTGTATAATTGTTGAAACTGAAATCTGGCCTAATCTTCTTCAACTATGTAAAAAAAATAATATCCCCTCCATCATTGTTAATGCCAGGCTATCTAAAAAAACTACTGATATTAATAGATTTATAAAAAGTATTTATAGAATATCTCTATCTCATTTGACAAAAATTATGTGCAAATCTGAAGTTGAGAAAAAGAAATATATTGAACTAGGTGCTGACCCCAAGAATGTTGAAGTGATTGGAAATCTAAAATTTATTGAATATTCTATAACTAAAAATAATGAGGATATAATTAAAAGAAAATATGTTCTTGCTGCTTCCACCCACCAAGATGAAGAGAGGCAAATAATTGTTGAATGGTTAAAACTTAAAGAAAGGAAGATACTATTAGTGGTAGTGCCTAGACATCCAGAAAGACTAGGTGATATTTTGTCAGATTTACCATTATCAATGATAAACATTTCAATAAGAAGTAAGGGCGAGCCCATCAAAAAAAATACTCAAATATATATAGCAGATACATATGGAGAGTTAAATGGATTATTTGAACATTGTGAGTTTATTTTTATGGGTGGTTCACTAGTAGACCATGGTGGGCAAAACTTTTTAGAAGCAGCTGCATATGGGAAAACTATTATAGTTGGGCCATATATGTATAATTTTATTACAGAGACTGAAGAATTTTTAAAAAATAATTGTATGCTGATGGTTAAAAATTCTACCACCTTAAAACATTTATTTGAAAAGCTCATAAAATCAAAGCAAAGACGTGAGCTATTTGGCTCTAATGCAAAAAAACTTCTTGAGTCAAAAAAAGGTATTATTGATAACTATTCTAGAAATATTAAATCACTCATGAGCTAATATAATAACCTTCTAAAATTTTATTAAAATTATTCTTATCAAACAAATTATTCTTTTTCAAAGACTTTGCAATTCTCTCTAAGTTTACATTTCTGTCAGTCTTATCTATTGAAAATTTCTTTTTTGATTTATCAAAATCAATAAGTAAAAATTTTTCTTCTAAATTTTGGTCATTTACAAGTATATTTGTTATATTTAAGTCTCCATGAAAAATATTTTGCTCATGTAACTTAAAAATTAACTTGCCAATCAAATGCCAGTCATTTTCATTAATTTTATTCTGAAGTATATAAGTTTTAAGATCAACAGATGGTATATATTCCATAACCAAATCTGCTGTATATGTAAGCCAATTTCTTGTTATCCACCCCATTATAGGCTTACATGTTGGAAATTTTTTTTTATATAAACTATTTAGCAAGCTAAATTCTTTATAAGAACGTGTATTTTTAACTGATTTATATATGTATAAATCGCCAAGAAAAGTCATATGTCCTTTTCTTAAATAATGCTTCTTGATCCATTTATCATCATTTATCAAGGCAACATTATCCTTTTTTTGATTTTGAAAATCTCCTTTTAGAAATAACTCTTCTATGTCAATTCCTATCTCTTTATCATAGAATATGAACTGGTTATTAATTTTTTTTATAAGAATATCCAAATTATGTCCCAAAATATTAATTCATTATCCTCAATTTGTATTTTAAGGTTATCCTCTATAGGTGATATAACCCATATGATACCAGTTATCAATACACTTCTAAATCATTCTCCTGAATCAAATATTACATGGATTATAGGCAAAACAGAATATGAGTTAGTAAAAAATATAAAAGGTATAGAATTTATAGTATTTGATAAAAACAGAAGCTTTGATTCAATTAAAGTTTTGAGAAAATCTTTAAAGGGAAGAAGGTTTAATTTCTTACTACATATGCAAAAATCATTACGATCTAGGATTATAAGCTTTTTTGTAAGAGCAGAAAAAAAATATAACTATGGCAATGTAAAAGTTCAAGATAGATATCATGTTTTAGATACATTTTTTTTATTTCTACAGAATTTAGGTATTAGTAAAAAAATACTAGACTGGTCTATTAATATTGATCAAAACCATAATATTTTAAAAATTAAAAAAGACTATGTGGTGCTTAACCCTTTTACTAGTTCAAGAAGATTTAACTTCAGAGAATGGGAAATTAATAATTATATAGCCATATGTAAATACTTGTCAGATACATATGATATAAATTCGGTGATTGTTGGTGGAAAAAGTAATTATGAAATTGATGAATCAAAAAAAATAGGGTCAGAAAAGTTTATCCATAATCTTGTTGGCAAAACAAATCTCCAGGAATTATATAATATTCTAAAGTGTTGTAAGTTTTACATAGGGCCAGATTCAGGAACTTTACATATTGCTTCGATGCTTAGAAAACCAGTTATTGGTTTATTTGCAACATCAAACCCCCTACGAACAGGGCCTTATAATAATATGGATTATATTGTTAATAAATATGAAATTGCTTTAAAAAAATATAATAATAAATCTATTAATGAGGTTAAGTGGGGTGCAAGAATAAGAAACAATCAAGCTATGTCATTAATAACCCAGAAAGATGTAATTGATATGGTTGATAAGATTTTAGGTACCTGAAATCTTATTAATAATGGAGCTAGTTGATTTTGACTCTAATAAATCTATTAAAATTATTTTTTTGTTATTTTCCTTCATACATTCCTCTCCAGCAATCTTTTTGTTTCTGTAATCAGTCCCTTTAACTAAAATATCAGGTATTATTTCACAAATTAATTTTTCCGGTGTTTCTTCATTAAAAATAATTATATGATCTACTGAAGTTAGACATGATAATATATATGCTCTATCCTGCTCTCCTATGATTGGCCTATTCTTTTGTTTTATGTTTTTTATAGAAATATCACTATTAAGCGCAACTATTAGCACATCACCAAGTTTTTTAGATTCCTCAAGTATATATGTATGACCAGAATGTAAAATATCAAAACACCCATTTGTAAGAACAATTTTTTTATTTTGGTTAGTGTAACCAGAACAAAGAGCTTTGAGTTCAGCGGTATTTTTTACTAATTTATTATTTTTTGGCAGCATTAGATAAATCTTTTTGTGATACGCTTGTTGATCCTAATTTTTGTACAGACAATCCAGCAGCAATATTAGACATTGTAACCGCTGCTATCATATCTTCTCCAGCCGTCATGTATGATGCAACTATTGATATAACTGTATCCCCAGCTCCAGTAACATCGAAAACATCTTGCTGAATAGCTTTAAAAGAAGTTATTTGTTTTTTTTCAAATAACATCATTCCATCTTTACCTCTCGTAACAAGGAGAGAATTTAGCTTAAGTTCTTTTCGGAGCTTCTCTCCTTTTAATTTAAATTCGCTAGTTGTTTTGGATGTACCCATTATATTTTCAAATTCTTTCTGGTTTGGTTTTAATAAATAAGCTCCTTTATAGAAGGTAAAGTCATCACCTTTTGGGTCAATGAAAGTCATTATATTTAATTTAGATGCAATTTTTAAAACTTTTTTGATAATTGGTTTTACAGCACCTTTGCCATAATCTGAAATTATTATTGCATCAAAAGAATCTACTATAGGGTCTATAATCTTATATAAATTTGAAACAATTTTTGATTTATTTTTATCTTCATGATCGATTCTCATTAATTGTTTATTTTTATTAATTACTCGAAGCTTCATAGTTGTTCTGACTTTTGAATCCATAAGAGGTTTATAAACAATATTTAAATTTGACATTAAAGCTGATAGTTTTTCTGAAGCTTCATCTTTTCCAGAAATACCGACAAGAGTTACATCCATTCCAAAATCTGATAGATTTTTTGCAACATTAGCTGCCCCTCCAGGCTTATCTATCGAAGAATCTACATCAATAATTGGAACTGGTGCTTCTGGAGAAATGCGGTTAACAGATCCCATCCAATATCTATCTAACATTATGTCTCCAATAACAAGTATTTTTTTTCTTTTAATCATTTACTTATTTGACAGAATGGTTAACCATTCATCATACTTGTCATATTTTCCTCTAATAAGATTAAAATAATTTTCTTGTAATTTTTTAGTTATTTGACCTGGGATTCCATTATTAATTTTAGTATTATCAACTTCAATTATTGGGGTTACTTCAGCTGCAGTTCCAGTAAAGAAAGCTTCATCGCACTCAAAAACTTCATCCAAACTTATTTTTTTTTCAACTGTTTGTATATCTAAGTCTTCTGCTAGAGAAATAATAGTTTTTCTTGTGATTCCATCTAAAACAGTCGATAAATCTGGAGTAATTAATTTATTATCTTTTATCAAAAAAAAGTTTTCCCCGGAGCCCTCGTTTACTGAGTCATCAGTGCCAAGAATTAATGCTTCATCATATCCATCATTAAGAGCATCTTTTAGTGCAAGCATAGAATTCAGATAATTGCCTGTTGCTTTTGCTTTATATAACATTGCCTCTTCAGTTCTTTTAGGAAAAGAAGATACTTTTATTTTTATTCCATTAATTATTTTATCTTCTCCTAGATATGGACCCCAATCCCATGCAGCAATAGCACAATGTACTTTTAAATTGTCGGCTCTTAATCCCATGCCTTCATTTCCATAAAAACATAATGGGCGAATGTATGCATTTTTTAATTTATTAATATTAACTGCATCACATTGTGCTTTCATAAGAACATCTTTAGTGAATGGAATATTCATTCCTATAAGCTTAGCCGAATTAAATAGTCTATCAGTATGGTCTTCTAGTCTAAAGACAGCAGGACCTTCATCTGTTTCATATGCTCTAACCCCCTCAAATACACCAGTCCCATAATGAAGTGTATGGGTTAAAATATGTATCTTTGCATCCTTCCAATCACAAAAAGATCCATCCATCCAAATTTGTCCATCAAGTTCAGACATTATCATGAGTTTTTTACTTTTATATATGAATTAACTAAAAACTATAACATGACTTAAGTGACTAAAACACATGTATTTATTTATGTTTTATCGAAAATAAGTGATTTTGATCTACCTGAATAGTGTGTATAATAAGAATCATTCTCGTTTATAAAAGGACCATATAGATGCAAAAATCTATCTTAACTATAATATTTTACTGCTTAATTATGTTTAGCTTGCCATCTAAACTACTGTGGGCTGATTTGGATGATACAAATATAAACAGCAAATCTAATGAAGTAAATATTTACTCTGCAAGAAAAAGTTACTTATTAAGGCCTCTCTTAGATGCTTTTGAAAAAGATACCAACATAAAAGTTAATATAATTTCTGGAAAAGCAAAAGTTCTTCAGAAGCGTATAGAACAAGAAGGCAAAAATACTAGAGCGGATGTTTTATTAACAGTTGATGCTGGAAATTTATACGAAGCAAAGAAAAAAAATCTTTTAAAAAAAATTAATTCTAAGAAATTAAATATGCTAGTCCCAAAAAATCTAAGAGATGATGATGGGTTTTGGTATGGATTATCGATAAGATCACGAGTGATAATGTTTAATCCTTTATCTGTAAATGTAAAAGATTTGTCAACTTATGAGGGTTTAGCTCATAAAAAATGGAAAGGTAAAATCTGCATGAGATCCTCGGGTAATATTTATAATCAATCATTGTTAGCATCATTAATCACACATTTGGGTGAGAAGGAAGCAAAAAATTGGGCAAAATCTGTAGTATCTAATTTTGCGAGAGACCCAAAAGGCAATGATAGAACTCAAATGACATCAGTTGTTTTAGGAGAATGTGATTTAACACTAGCTAATACTTATTACCTTGGAAAGTGGATGGCTTCAAAAAAAGAAGTTGAAAAAAAATATGCTAAAAGAATTTCAATCTTTTTTCCTAATCAAAAATCAAGAGGTGCTCATATAAATATAAGTGGTGCCGCAATAATAAAACATACAAAAAATTTGGATAATGCTATCAAACTTATTGAATATTTAGCTGATGACAAGGCTCAAGAACTTTATGCAAGAGCTAATCATGAATACCCAATTAGAGATACTATAAATCTTAGTAAAATTGTTTACTCATGGGGATATCCATTTAAACAAGATCAGATTAACCTAAACCAACTTGGGTCTAATAATTCAAAAGCAGCAAAAATATTTGATGAAGTAAATTGGCAATAAATATGCTAAAAATATTTTCTGAATATAAAAATAAACTGATATTACTCCCGATTGTTTTTATATTAATTACTCCGATCTTGACTGTTTTTTCATATCTATTTCATCCATCAACAGAATTATGGGACCATCTAGCCAATAATTTATTAATTAACTATTTATCAAATACCTTAATTATCGTATTTTCTGTTGCCTTTATAACTTTGCTAATCGGAGTTTCCTCGGCATGGTTGGTAGCAATGCATAAATTCCCAGGAAAAGATGTCTTTAAGTGGTTATTAGTAATGCCAATAGCCATACCTACTTATGTGAGTGCTTATATTTATGCTGGCTTAGTGGAGCCATCTGGATTGTTGTTCAATTTTGTTGATAATTATTTAGGTTTAGGTGAAGAATTATATAGATTTGCCGATTTAAGAAATATTTACGGGGTTACTTTCATCTTAAGTATTTGCTTATATCCCTATGTTTATCTCTTATGCTATTCATCCTTTAAAGAACAATCATACTGCATTTTAGAAGTTGGCAGGTCAATGGGTCTTGATAAAATTACCTGTTTCAGAAGAATTAGTTTACCACTAGCTAGGCCAGGTATTGTGGCAGGGTTAAGTTTCGTTATTATGGAAACTCTGGCAGAATTTGGAACTGTTGATTATTATGGTGTTAGTACATTTACAACCGGAATATTTAGAACCTGGTTCTCATTAGGAGACGAAACAAGCGCTCTTCATTTAGCATCATTACTCTTAACTTTTGTTTTTGTCATAATAGTTTTAGAGAAGTTTTCAAGAGGTAAAAGTCAGTATATACATACATCACAAAAATCAAAACTCAGTGAGCCTAAATTACTAAATAAAAAAGATGGTTTTTATGCTTTTTTTTGGTGCTTAATTATTTCAGCGTTTGGGTTTATTATTCCAATTGCTCAATTGATAGCTTGGTTCTTAGACACCTATTCATATATTTTTGAAAACTCTTATACGCAACTTCTTTGGAATACAACTGTAATCGCTAGTACATCTTCTTTACTAATCGTTGTTATATCTATTTATTTTTCGTATCTTAATAGATCTGTCAAAGATATTGTTACAAATGCCTCTCTGAAATTATTCTCTCTTGGTTATTCAATACCTGGTATTGTTATAGCTATCGGGATAATGATTCCCGTGACTTTTTTAGATGAATTGCAATCAAGTTTTTTTGGAGAACCAGTATTTTATTTAAGCGGATCATTTGTTGCTCTTATAATTGCCTATATTGTTAGATTTTCAACCATTTCGTTTGTTACGACTGAAGCAGGATTAAGTAAAATTAAAAACAACATTGATTTAACTGCGAGATCATTTGGATTATCTAAGTTTTCCATAATTAAAAATATTCATATTCCAATGATGAAAACAACAATCATAACTGCACTTATTTTGGTTTTTGTTGATATAGTCAAAGAACTCCCAGCTACACTTATATTGAGGCCTTTTAATTTTGATACTTTATCTATAAATATATATGAGTTAGCCTCTGCTGAACAATTGTCCTATATTGCGTCGCCAGCCCTCTTGTTGATTATTATAGGATTGATTCCTGTTATAATATTAACAAAAAAAACAATCAATGATGGTAGTGTAAACTTTGAAACTTAATATCAAAAATATTTCATTTAACATAGATGAAGATGAAATTTTAAAAGACTTGAGTCTGGTAATTAATGAAAATGAAATTATTTCAGTTATTGGGCCTAGCGCCTCAGGCAAGAGTTCTTTATTAAGGATAATCGCTGGATTTGAAACTATAAATTCAGGTGAAATATTTCTTAATGGCCAGATCGTAAATAACTCTATCTTTACCATAGCCCCAGAATTAAGAAATATTGGAATTATTTTTCAAGATCTTGCTTTGTTCCCACATCTCACCTGTCAAGAAAATATTGCTTTTGGTATTTCTAATACTTCAAATAAAGAAAAGGTGAGCAGATGCAATCACTTAATGAATCTTTTGGCTATTCAAAATATTTCAAATAAATATCCTCATGAAATTTCTGGCGGACAACAACAAAGGATAGCGGTAGCAAGAGCATTAGCACCTAAACCTGAAATTTTACTTCTAGATGAACCATTTACTGCTCTTGATGAAGAGCTAAAAGATCAACTTATAGGGGATGTTAAGGAACTACTCAAAGAAGAAAAGATTACTACAATTGTTATCACTCATGATATTAAAGAGGCGTTTGAATTATCTGATAAGATTGCTTTTCTTTCTCAGAAAAAAATTATTCAATATACTGAACCATATGACATTTATCATAAACCCCTTACTCGCGAAATAGCTAATTTCTGTGGTATGGGCAGCTTTTTAAAAGGTAAAATTATTGATTCAAATCATGTTGAAACATCTCTAGGGACTTTTTTTGGAAATACTGCTCCTTACTCAAAAAATATGAAAGTTGACGTTATGATAAGACCAGATGATGTTATTCATGATGATAATGCAACGAAATCTGCAAAAGTTGTAGAAAAAATTTTTCATGGGGCAGATTTCTTATATAAACTAGAATTACAAGATGGTCAAAATATCCTTTGTTATACACCCAGCCATCATAACCATCAAATAAACGAGGTTATAGGAATTAAATCTGAAATAGACCATCTCATCTTGTTTGAAGAATCATTATAATTCTCTAAGCTTACGCCTGAGAATCTTTCCAACATTATTTTTAGGGAGCTCATCTATAAACTCAATTATTTTAGGTATTTTATATACTGTAAGTCCTTCTTTGCAAAAAGATAAGATATCATTTTTTTTTAAATCTACATTTGAAGTTACAACAAATAATTTTATACTTTCCCCTCGATTTATATCTGGTATACCTATAACGCCACATTCCAAAATATCTGGATGAGTTGCAACATAATCTTCAATTTCATTTGGATAAACATTAAACCCTGATGAGATAATCATATCTTTTTTTCTATCAACAATTTTTATATATCCATTTTTATCAATAGAAGCTATGTCTCCTGTTTTAAAGAAACCATCTTCAGTAAATGCATTCTTTGTTTCATTTATATTATTCCAATAATTTTTCATGACTTGAGGCCCTTTAACACATAGTTCTCCAACTTCATCTATTCCAATTTCATTGCCTTTATCATCCCTCAAAGAAATATCAGTTGAAGGCAAAGGAAGGCCAATAGTTCCATTATATTCATCAGAAATAATATTAACCGAAATAACTGGAGAAGTTTCTGTAAGACCATATCCCTGGGTTATGTTTGTTTGTGTTATTTTTTTCCATCTTTGTGCTGTATTTTTAAGAACAGCCATTCCCCCGCCAACAGAAAACTTTAAATGTTTAAAATCTATTTTTTTAAAACTGGAACTTGATAATAAAAGATTAAATAATGTATTGACTGCTGTTATGACAGTGAATTTATTAGTTCTTAATGTTTTGACAAAAGACTTTAAGTCTCGTGGATTCGTAATTAAAATATTTTTTGACCCTATACTAAAAAAGTAAAGGAAATTAACTGTCAGTGAAAAAATATGATAAAGGGGTAGAGCTGTAACTATGCTTTCTTTACCAATTTCAATACTTTTTCCTATCCATATACTAAGTTGTTCAATGTTTGATAATAGGTTCCCATGTGTAAGAACCGCAGCTTTTGATTTACCGGTAGTACCTCCAGTATATTGAAGTAGAGCTATATCTTCCCTACTCAATAATATTTTATTTGGTTTCTTTTCATATTTTATAATATCTGAGAATTTTATGTATGTTGATTTTAATTGTTTGACTTTTGGTCCCTTGATCCCTAATACAATTTTAACGACAAATTTCATTAATGGATTCAATAGGTCTGTAACATCACACACTATTATATGCTTCAATTTAGTTTGATTAATGATAGGTTCTAACTCTTCTAAAAATCTATCAAGAACAATGATTATTTCAGCTTTAGAATCAATTAGTACATTTAAAATTTCTCTTTGTTTAAATAATGGATTTACATTAACCACTATACCGCCAGCTATAAATGATCCAAAAACTGCGACAGGATAGCTTAAAAGATTAGGAAGCATAATTGCAATATTTGTTGATTTTTTAATGGCTAATTTATGTTGAAGGAATCCTCCGAACTTCTCTGAAAATTTTTTGATTTCTTGGTATGTTAATTGTGAATTTAAATTACTAAATGCTTTATTTTTTGAAAACTTTTTTGTTGCCTCATTCATTAAATCAATAATTGAATTATGCTTATTTTGGCTAATTTCTGATACAAAATTATCTGGGTAACTTTTTAACCATATTCTATCCATACAAGTATCTTAACATTTGTTAAAAAATAACAAAGCCTCTTAAATAAGAGGCTTAGTAATATATATCTAGAAATGATTAGAATTGAAAGGGATTACATTCCTCCCATACCGCCCATACCCATACCGCCCATACCGCCCATATCAGGCATTGCAGGGGCTGCACCAGCAGGAGCATCATCGCTTGCTTGTTCTGTAACCATTGCTTCTGTCGTAATCATAAGCCCAGCGATAGAAGATGCATTTTGTAATGCTGTTCTGGTCACTTTGGTAGGATCTAAAATTCCCATTTTCAGCATGTCACCATATTCTGATGTAGCAGCATTATAACCAAATGACTCTTTTCCTTCTTCAACTTTTGCAAGCACTACAGAGCCTTCGTCACCAGCATTAGCTACTATTTGTCTTAAAGGTTCTTGCATCGCCTGTTTGGCTATCTGAATACCTTGATCTTGATCAGAGTTATCGCCTTTAAGATTTTTGAGGGAATCTCTTGCTCTTATCATAGCAACACCACCACCAGGAACTACTCCCTCTTCAACTGCTGCCCTAGTAGCATGAAGAGCATCTTCTACTCTTGCTTTTTTTTCTTTCATTTCAACTTCAGTAGCTGCTCCAACTTTAATAACTGCAACGCCACCAGCAAGTTTTGCAACTCTCTCTTGCATTTTTTCTTTATCATAGTCAGATGTCGCTTCTTCAATTTGAGATCTTATCTGATTAACTCGACTTTCGATCGCAGATTTTTTACCTCCACCATCTATAATAATTGTATTTTCTTTAGTTACATTTATTTTCTTTGCGGTTCCCAGAACGCTTATATCAGCTTTCTCTAAACTTAAGCCTACTTCTTCAGCTATTACGGTTCCGCCTGTCAAAATAGCAATATCTTCTAACATTGCTTTTCTTCTATCACCAAAACCTGGAGCTTTAACAGCAGCAACTTTAACAATACCTCTGATGCTATTTACAACTAGAGTGGCTAATGCCTCTCCTTCAACATCCTCAGCAATAATTAGAAGTGGTTTGCTAGCTTTAGCAACTCCTTCCAAGATTGGCAACATGTCTTTAATATTGGTAATTTTTTTATCATATAAAAGAACATATGGGTCTTCTAATTCGGTAGACATATTTTGTTGATTAGTTGCAAAATATGGTGACAAGTAACCTCTGTCAAATTGCATACCTTCAACAACATCTAAATCATTATCTAAAGATTGTCCTTCTTCTACAGTTATTACGCCTTCTTTTCCAACTTTACCCATAGCCTCAGCTATGATAGATCCTATATTTTTATCTGAATTGGCAGAGATAGTTCCAACTTGTTCAATAGCGTTATGATCAGTACAAGGTTTAGACATTTTTTGTAAACTCTGGACCGCCGCAGATACAGCTTTATCTATCCCTCTCTTTAAATCCATAGGGTTCATTCCAGCTGCTACACATTTAAGCCCTTCATGTAAAATCGATTGAGCTAATACTGTTGCGGTAGTTGTTCCATCCCCTGCTATGTCTGATGTTTGAGATGCAACTTCTTTAACCATTTGTGCACCCATATTTTCAAATTTATCTTTTAATTCTATTTCTTTTGCTACTGAGACACCGTCTTTTGTCACAGTTGGCGCTCCAAAAGATTTATCTAAAACAACATTTCTTCCTTTTGGGCCAAGAGTTGTTTTTACTGCATTTGCAAGAATGTTAACGCCTGCTACAAGTTTTTTTCTTGCATCATCACCAAATTTTACTTCTTTTGCTGTCATTTTGTTATTCCTCTATAATTTGATTGAATTTATTCGCTGATTATTGCGGTTATATCGTCTTCTCTCATAACAAGTAGTTCTTCTCCGTCAACACTAACCTCGGTTCCTGAATATTTTCCAAAAAGTATTAAATCTCCTTTCTTTACATCCAATGGTCTTACATCGCCATTATCAAGAATTTTACCTTTCCCAACCTCAACCACTTGACCCTTAATAGGTTTTTCTGCTGCTGAGTCTGGGATTACAATACCGCCAGGAGAAGTCTTTTCTTCTTCCATTCTTCTAATAATCACGCGGTCATGTAATGGTCTTATATTCATAGGTTTTTCCTCAAATGTTGTTGTTTAGGTTAGAACTCTAACTCCTAGAGTGATAATATAGCGTCCTTTTCTCAAATTTCAAGTATATAATGAGAATACTTTTATTTATCCTCTTTGTGATCAACATCGATAATCGAACCTTTTGATCTTGTCTTCTTCCACTCTGTGTTAGATGACACATATTTAGAGATAATTAATGCTCTAGTAGGTCTAAATAAAAGTAATAATGCAATAAAATCAGTAAAAAATCCGGGAACTATCAATAATATTCCTGAAAAAAATAATAATATTCCTGAAAATATTTCATTTTCAGGCTTTATGCCTTGCATTAATTTATTTTGTATCTCAGCTATATATGAAATTGTATGATGCTTAATTAAATAAAATCCTAAAAATGCTGAAATAATTATTATTAAAATTGTATGAAAACTGCCAATTATTGAGCCAATTTCCACAAACAGCACAATTTCAATAATGGGAATGAGAATCAAAAATATTGGAATTATTTGTCTTAATTTCATAATATCTAACTAATATGACAACTATTATACTAACACTAACATCAACTGATAAAAAATCTATAGCAGACAAGATATCCAAAAAATTGCTTGATGATAAGCTCTGCAAGTGTGTAAATATTATTCCTAATGTGCATAGTTATTTTATTTGGAAAAAGAAATTTTATAAATCAAAAGAGTGGATGATACTTATTAAATCAAAAAAAAGTTCATACAAAAAAATAGAGGTATTAATTAAAAAATTGCATAACTATGAACTACCTGAAATAATATCAATTAATATCAACCAAGGTGATAAAGATTATTTAGAATGGGTTAAGAATGAAAAATTTTAGAAAAATATTCATATTTTTGGTGTTTATATTTATAAGCCCTTTAGTTAATTCCGAAATTAATACAAATAAGGGCCCTGAGTTTCTGCATCCTGATAAAGCGTTTGTACCAACTATAAACTATGTAGATAACTCACATATAGAAGTAAATTGGGATATACAGCCTGGATACTATTTATATATGGGTATGTTCAAATTTTCTTCAGATAATCCAGAAGCTAAGATCTTAAAAGTTGCAATGCCTGACGGAATAAAAAAGAAAGATGAGTTTTTTGGAGATGTTGATGTATATTATGCATCAACCACCGCTAAAATTTTTCTAAATGATAATTTTAAAAACTTCAATTTAATAATTTCATATCAAGGATGCGCTGATGCTGGTCTTTGTTATCCGCCTATAACAAAAACATTTAAAATTAATCAAAAATCTGATAGTGGATTTTACTACAAAAAAGTTAACTTGCCTGAAGATCAGATTTCTATTAGCAATCTGCTGTATAACAAAACTATTTTAGTTAATATTTTCTTATTTTTTATAGCTGGCATTCTATTGTCATTCACCCCTTGTGTTTTTCCAATGATACCAATATTAACTGGGCTAATTGTTGGACAGGGGGAGAATATTTCAACGAAAAAATCATTTCTATTGTCACTAACATATGTTGTTTCAATGTCTCTCACATATGCGCTTGCAGGCATTCTTATCGCATTATCAGGGAGCAATATACAGGCTAATCTACAAAACCCATATGTTATATCTAGTTTTGCGTTATTATTTTTTATATTGGCAATGTCTATGTTCAATATTCTTACTATACAAATGCCAAAATTTATCCAGAACTTATTAGTTACATCTACCAACAAAACTAATTCTGGTTCTTTTTATGGTGTTGGTTTAATGGGATCTTTATCTGCTTTGATAGTTGGTCCATGTGTTACTGCTCCTCTCATAGGCGCTCTCATATATATAGCATCATCAAAAGATTATGTAATTGGAGGGTTTGCTCTATTTTCTATGGGGTTGGGAATGGGTATGCCACTACTAATCTTAGGAACTTCTGCGTCAAAAATAATAAAAAAAGTAGGACCATATCTTGATATAACTAATAAATTTTTTGGTCTTCTTTTTTGTATAGTTGCAATATGGTTACTAGAAAGAATAATATCTATACAGGCAGCTGCATACCTTTGGGCTGTTTTACCAATATTGATATTATATTTTTTAACTAAAATAACCTTTAAGGAAACCAATTTATTTAAATATTTTACAAAAGGTTTTTCTACCATTCTTTTGGTATATTTCTTTCTACAAATATATGGCGCTAACTACAATAGTAATTTCTCGCCAGTGATGAGTTTTATTAATAAAGATGTGTCTGTAAAATTTTCAAAAGTTGAAAATACATCTGACTTAACTTCTTTAGTAAAAGGTTCTGATAAAATTACAATGATTGATTTATATGCTGACTGGTGTGTAGCATGCAAAGAGTTAGATAAATATACTTTTAGTAATACGGAGGTTGCGAGTTTATTAAATAAAATTAACCTTATTAAGTTTGATATTACAAAAACAAATAAAGATAATTCTGATTTTCTTAAAAAATATAAATTATTTGGCCCTCCGACTTTATTATTTTTCACCCCAGATGGGAATGAAATACCTGATTCTCGAATAATTGGTTATGTTGATGCGAAGTTATTTATAAAAAAATTTAATCATATAAATAAACAGTTATCTTCCAAACTTTGAATATTTTCTTGTAAATTCATTTAAAATCTGTTAACTTCTACTAAGTTTGCATAAGGGGTAAAATGTTGTCAAATATTCTAGTTATTAATGGACCGAATTTAAATCTTTTAGGTACTCGTGAGCCAGAAGTATACGGTAAAGAGACTTTGTCAGATATTCAGAAATCATTAGAAAAAATTGCTAAATCAAAAAATATAACAATTGATTTTGTTCAATCAAATGCTGAACATGAAATTATAGATTGTATACAGTCTGCTAAAAATAATTCTATTGAATTCATAATAATTAATCCTGGCCCTCTAACACATACAAGCATTGCTTTACGTGATACATTCCTAAGTACTCAAATCCCATTCATAGAAATACATATTTCTAATATTTTTAAACGTGAAGATTTTAGAAAAAAATCTTATTTAAGCGATATTAGTTCTGGGGTAATTGCAGGTCTTGGAACAGATGGTTATCAATATGCACTTCTGCAAGCTATTAAATTAATTGAGAGTTAAGCATGGATTTAAGAAAGATTAAAAAGCTAATGGAACTTCTTGAAGAATCAGGAATTTCAGAAATAGAAGTCAAAGAAGGTGAAGAATCAATTAAATTATCTAGAATATCTCAAACGCAAACACCTATAGTACAACAAAATGTTACACCTCCAACGACCCCAACCACAGACTTTAATCTCCCTGTCGATACTAAACAGAAAGATGTTGTTGATGGAGATACCATAAACTCCCCAATGGTTGGAACATTTTATAGAGCTGCATCACCAGACTCTAAAGTTTTTGTTGAGAAAGGACAAAAAATAAATAAAGGCGATACTGTTTGTATACTAGAAGCAATGAAAATGATGAATCAAGTAACAGCTGAATCAAGTGGAACCATAGTTGATATATTAGTAGATGATGGCGAACCTGTAGAATTTGGGCAACCTCTATTTGTAGTAAAATAATATGATTCAAAAAATATTAATTGCTAATAGAGGCGAAATAGCATTGCGTATTCTACGTGCATGTAAAAAATTAGGAATTAAAACTGTGGCGGTACATTCAACTGTTGATAGACAGTTACCTCATGTAAAAATGGCAGACGAATCAGTATGCATAGGTTCTGCTGATCCTAAAAAAAGCTACCTCAATATACCCTCTATAATAAGTGCTGCAGAATTAACTAATGCAGATGCAATACATCCTGGTTATGGATTTTTATCAGAATCAGCAACTTTTGCTGAAATCGTAGAATCCAATAAATTTATTTTTATTGGCCCACCAAGTAAAGTTTTAAAAAAGATGGGTGATAAAATTAAGGCGAAAAATGCAATGAAGAAATTTGGCGTACCATGTATACCTGGTTATGATGGTATTCTGCCCGATGATATAAAAGAGAATATAAAAAAAGCAAAAGAAATAGGGTTCCCTATAATGTTAAAAGCTATTCATGGTGGTGGCGGTAGAGGAATGATGATTGTTAATTCCGCCAAAGATTTAGATGAGGCAATGAATATCACTAAATCAGAGGCTGAAAATGCATTTGGTAATGGTGATTTATACTTTGAAAAATATTTTGATAAACCAAGGCATATAGAAATACAAGTTTTATGTGATAATTTTGGAAATGCCATACATTTGGGTGAACGTGACTGCTCCTTACAAAGAAGAAATCAAAAAGTAATTGAAGAAACAACCGCTGTAAATATACCAAGAGAATCTATCAGCAAGATTGGCAAAATCTGTACTGATGCTTGTAAAAAGCTTGGATATACAGGGGCTGGTACGTTTGAATTTTTATATCAAGATGGAGAATTTAGTTTTATTGAAATGAATACACGAATCCAAGTTGAGCACCCTGTGACAGAGTTACTTACAGGAATTGATTTAATCTCACAGCAAATTCTAGTGGCGTCAAATGAGAAATTAGAAATATTACAAAGAGATATATCTTTTAATGGTCATTCAATTGAGTGTAGAATCAATGCTGAAAACCCAGAAACTTTTTTGCCATCACCTGGAAATATAACCTTTTTCCATCCACCGGGTGGACCAGGCGTAAGAATAGACTCACACATCTATTCTGGATATGATGTGCCTCCGAATTATGACTCCTTATTAGCTAAAATAGTTGTACATGCTGAAGATAGGGGCACTGCAATAAAAAAAATGTTATTTGCTCTTGATGAAACAGTAATTGAAGGCATACAAACTAATATTAGCCTACATAAAAAACTCCTAACCAGTGAATTTTTTACTACTGGTAAATTTACCATAAATACTCT
>CEUA01230851.1_pt1 | contig 20437 bp, 19 predicted proteins | sample 361541 | NCBI WGS metagenome assembly CEUA01 (sample SAMEA2623079, study PRJEB7988) | marine metagenome | isolation source: saline water (ENVO:00002010), including
ATTTTATTTAATTTAGTAATTATTAAGATGACATTAGTAACAGAAAAATTTTTCAAGAATAGGCTGCTAAATTCTAAAATTTCAGTTTTTTTAGCAACGACATTTTCCGTTTTAATTATGGGTTTATTAGGGGTTATAGCGATTAACTATAATGCACTTGGTGATACATTGAAAGAAAATATAAGTTTTAACTTATTTCTTGCAGATAATGTGCAGGAATTAGAGACACAACAACTTATAAAGTCTTTAGCTTTAATTAGTGGAGTAAAGTCAGTGACTTTTATTTCTAAAACAGAATCAGCAGAAAACCTCAAAGACAATATAGGAGAAGATTTTTTAGCAATTTTAGGTGAAAATCCATTAAAAAATATTATAGAAATCAATTATTATGCAAGCTATTTAACAAGCTTTAATTCAAAAGAAAAAATCAAAGAATTTATGTCATATGATGAAATTGAAGATGTATTATATGATCAGGATATCATTTTTCTGTTGGAAAGTAATTTAGAAAAAATAGGGTTTTTCTTTTTAATTATCTCTGGGGTTTTTTTTCTAATCGCCTTTATTTTAATTAATAGCAATATAAGATTAACAATTTATTCCAAACGATTTATTATTAAAACCATGCAGCTTGTTGGTGCAACCAAAAAATTTATCCAAAAACCGTTTTTAGTTAATAATTTTTTACTTTCAATCGTTGCATGTTTAGTAGGTAATCTTATGTTAATTCTTGTGTTAATCTTATTAATTGAACAAATTCCAGAAATGAAAAGTTTCATATCATTAAATCAATTAATATATTTGGCTGGAATTACATCTTTTTTAAATTTAGGAATTTCATTTTTTAGCACTTTCATTTGTGTAAGAAAGTATTTAAATTTAAAAACAGATGATTTATATAAATAATAAAAGAACTTTACATCAAAATGAAAAAAGTGAGTGATCAAAAACACCCCCCTTTTCTTTTCACAAAAACTAATTATATAATTCTATTAGTTAGCTTATTGTTATTAGCTATAGGTTTTGTTTGCATGATGGGTGGAGGTGGTGAAAATGACTTTGATTTTAATCCTGATATTTTTTCTCCTCAAAGAATTGTATTTGCTCCAATTATTATTATTGCAGGATATATAGGGATGATATTTGCTATATTCTATAATGATTAATGAAATTAAATATTTCCTTTTAGGATTAATCCAGGGTTTAACAGAATTTTTCCCAATTAGTAGCAGTGGGCATCTTGAACTTTTTTCACACATATCTCATATTGCACAAGAAGAGCCCTTATTACTATTTATAACTGTTCATTTTGCAACGGCATTAAGTACAGTTATTGTATATTTTGAACGGATCAAGCAAATACTGTTAGGCTTACTCAAAAACAATTCTGAAGACATGAGTTTTATGTTTAATTTGATTATTTCATCTATTCCGACACTTATTATTTATTTTTTATTTAACAATCAAATTGATTTGCTTTTTGTGAATGGAGTTAATTTAGTATGTATTATGTTAATTATTACAGGATTAATTTTAATTATTACAAACTTTATAAATACATCTAATAGTCAGATTACTTTTTTAAATGCGATTTTAATTGGTTGTGCACAAGCTATAGCTATTATCCCCGGTATATCTAGGTCAGGAGTTACAATTGCAACGGCATTATGCTGTAAAGTAAAACGAGAAAAAGCAGCAGAGTTTTCCTTTCTTATGGCCTTAATCCCTATTGTGGGGGGCGCTATACTGAAAACAGTAGAATTTATCACAACAGGCCCTAATTATGATATCGAGATTAACGGTTTGATAATTGCTTTTTTAAGTGCTTTTTTTTCAGGTTTATTTGCATGTAAATATATGATATCAATTGTTCAAAAGAAGAATTTAAAATACTTTGGATATTACTGCATTTGTCTTGGATGCTGTTTTTGGTTTTTTATATGAATTTAGCTAATGATAAAATATCAAAAACATTATTAGTAAATAAGCCTATAGATTGGACATCATTTGATGTAGTTAAAAAGATCAGAGGTTTAATGAAAAAAAAATATGATTTAAAAAAAATTAAAGTAGGTCATGCAGGAACTTTAGATCCGAGAGCATCAGGATTATTGATTGTTTGTACAGGCAAGAACACTAAAAAGATGAAATTGTTCGAGAGTTTAGACAAGAAATATATTGCTACTATGAAGATGGGCGTTATTACTGACAGCTTTGACTCAGAAACAGAAGAACATAATAGTATGCCATACGAACATTTATCTCAAGAAAAAATTAAAAAAACCTTTTCCGAATTTCTCGGATTACAAGATCAGAAACCACCTATTTTTTCTGCAATTAAAGTTAAAGGAGAAAGACTATATAAAAAAGCTCGTAGAGGAGAAATGGATTTTAATTTAAAAGCAAGAACAATTATTATTAAAAGCTTGAAGATTTTGGAAATTAACCCCCCATTTATTCATTTTGAAGTAGAGTGTAGCAAAGGGACATATATAAGGAGCTTAGCACATGATATTGGTCAAAAACTTTTGTGTGGGGCATATTTATACACATTGCGGCGTGTAGGAATAGGTCATTTTAAACTAGAAAATTCAATTGACATGAACCATATTTCCCAATCTATATAGTAATAATAATTTAATAAAAAATTTCATTTTTTATTTTTGTATATTTGCGCCAAATATATAATCCTAATCTATACATGAAGCTTAAATTATCCCAGTTTGATTTTAAATTACCGCCAGAAAGACTAGCAACAAAACCATTGTTAAATCGAGATGACTCTAGAATGATGGTAGTACATAAAGATACAGGTGTTATTGAACATAAGAAATTTGTTGACATTCTAGATTATTTTCAAGAAGAAGATGTCATGATTTTTAACAACACTAAAGTAATCCCGGCTCGCTTATATGGTAATAAAGAAAAAACAGGTGCTAAAATTGAAGTTTTTTTAATGCGTGAACTTAATAAAGAAAGTCGATTATGGGATGTTCTGGTAGATCCAGCAAGAAAAATAAGAATAGGTAACAAATTATACTTTGGGGAGAATGATGAGCTTGTAGCAGAAGTTATTGACAACACTACATCTAGGGGGAGAACATTAAGATTTTTGCATGATGCACCCTATGATGAATTTAAACAAAAAATAGAGTATTTAGGACAGACTCCTTTACCTAAATACATTAATCGAGAACCAACAGATGAAGATGAAGAAAGATACCAAACAGTATATGCTAAACACAAAGGAGCTGTAGCTGCACCTACTGCTGGTTTACATTTTAGTAAAATAATACTAAAAAAACTAGAGATATTGGGTGTGCACATACCAAAAATTACATTGCATATTGGACTAGGGACATTTAGACCCGTTGAGGTAGAAGATTTATCTAAGCATAAAATGGACTCTGAAGAAGCCTTTATTTCTAATAATGTTGCAGATGTTATAAATGAAGGGCTTAGAAATAAAAGAAGAATTTGTGCAATTGGAACTACCACTATGCGAGTGATTGAAACTCCTGTTTCTTCACAACAAACACTAAAACCCTTTGAGGGATGGACTAATAAATTTATTTTCCCACCATATGATTTTCAAATTGCAAATTCATTATTAACAAACTTTCATTCTCCAAAATCTACAGTTTTAATGCTTGTTTCAGCATTTGGTGGACATGAATTAATTATGGAGGCATATAAACAAGCAGTAAAAGAAAAGTATAACTTTTTAAGTTATGGAGACTGTATGCTAATAATTTAATGAAATCGAATAGATGATTCATTATGTGCTAATATTAGCTGCGGGTAAGGGTCTCAGACTAAAAAAGGCTAAGATTCCAAAACAATTTTTAGAATTAGATAATTTGCCAATAGTAATGCATAGTGCATTAGAATTTAAGAAAGCGGATCCCAATTCGCAATTATATATTGGCTTACCACAAGGCTTTATATATACGTGGCAGAGATTATGCAAGAAATATAATTTTAATATTCCACATAAAACATATGTAGGTGGATTTAGTCGGTCAGATACAGTTCTAATAGGATTAAATGAAATTCACAATGATATACAAAGCAGAGAGATTACAAAGTTAGAATCTATAGATCTTAATAAATCTCACAATCAACATTTAATCAGCATACATGATGCAGCTCGGCCATTTATTAATTCAAAATTTATAATAGAATTAATAAAATCTGCTCAAAAATATCATAGCGCGGTTCCTGTGATTAATTTAAAAAGTTCATTAAGAAAGTTTAAAACAGAAAAAAAACTAATCTCTAATTCAAGAGATAGAACAAGCTATATACTTACACAGACACCACAGGTTTTCAACTTTTCAGAGATATATAATGCATATTTAAAAATAACACAATTAGGAGAAGAAAATCATGATAATAACTTTTTTGATGATTCTTCGGTTTTCGATTATTTGACAAATAACCACCCTGTAAATATTGTAGATGGAAGAGAATATAATATTAAAATCACAAATGATTTAGATTACTTTTTAGCACCAACTATCTATAAATTTCTTCAAGAATTAACATGAAAAATTTAAAAACAGATATTAGAAATTTAAAAACAGAAGATTTAGAATTTTTTTTTAAAAAAAACAATTCACCTAAATTTAGAGCCCATCAAGTATTAGATTGGATTTGGAAACATCACGAACTTGATTTTAATAAGATGACAAATTTAGGATTGAGTGATCGAAAATTATTAGAAAAGAATTTCTCCATTGATCAACTTCATATTATAAAAGAGAAAACCAGTTTAGACGGGACTGTAAAATTCTTATTTAAACTAGAAAATAGCAAAGCTGTAGAGGGAGTTTTAATTCCTCAATTAAAACGATTGACAGCCTGTATATCTTCACAAGTGGGTTGTAGTTTAGCATGTAAATTTTGTGCTACAGGGAAGTTGAAGTTATATCGAAATTTAACTGCTGGAGAAATCTATGATCAAGTTTTTTTGATCAATGAGTATGCTATAAAAAAGTTCAGTAGTCCTATTACTAATATTGTATTTATGGGGATGGGTGAGCCATTGTTAAACTTCAAGAATGTATTAAGGAGTATAGGTTATATTACAGATCCGAATGGTATGGGAATGTCTGGTAATCGAATTACAGTATCTACTGTTGGTATAACAAAAATTATAAGAAAAATAGCTGATATGACACCAAATTTCAATTTAGCTATTTCTTTACATTCGGCAAATGAGCAGATAAGAAATTCAATTATGGATATCAATAAAACCAATAATTTAAATGATTTAAAAAAGGCTTTGGAGTATTTTTATCAAAAAACTAAAATTAAACCAACATATGAGTATGTGTTGTTAAAAGGCATTAATGATTCAATTCAAGATGCTAAAAAATTAGTTGAATTTTGTCGTAAAATTCCTAGCAAGGTTAATTTAATAGAATATAATAAAGTAGTTAACATCCCTTATGAAAAATCAGAAGCCAAAACAACACAACTATTTATAGATATATTAGAAAAACATAATATTTTAGTTAAATTTAGGAGAAGTCGAGGAGAAGATATTGGGGCAGCCTGTGGACAACTTGCAACTCAGAATAAATAGTGAAAGAATTTCAAAAAATAATAAAAGAGGATGTTCAATTATTTGACAAAAAATTCAAAGAGATTTTGTCAACAAAGTCGGAGTTACTTTATAAGGTGACATCATACCTTAGTAAAAATTCGGGTAAACAAATTAGACCAGTATGTGCAATTATAGCATCGGGATTAATTAATAATATTACAGATAAAACATATAGAAGTGCAATACTAATAGAATTAATTCATACAGCAACATTAGTACATGATGATATTGTCGATGATGCTCAAATCAGAAGATCTAAATTGTCTATTAATACTATTTGGAAAAATAAAATTGCGGTACTGACAGGTGATTATTTTTTAGCAAAAGGTCTTCAAATTGCAGCACGTAATAAAGATTATGATGTATTAGAATCAATATCTAATGTTGTAGGAAAAATAGTAGAAGGAGAATTAATACAAATTGATAAAACAAAAAAGTTAAATTTGAAAGAAGCAGAATATTTTAATATAATTAAATTAAAAACAGGATCTTTATTTGAATGTGCTTTTGAATTAGGTGGAATTGCTGCTAATGCGGAAAAAGATAAAATTAAGAACTTAAAAGAATTAGGCTTAATTATAGGTATAATGTTCCAAATAAAAGATGACATTTTAGATTATAGCTTGTTTACGGGGAAAAAATCGGGAAATGACATAAAAGAGGGTAAAATCAATTTACCATTATTATATTCTTTATCAAAAATGAAATTTATTGAAAAAAGAAAATCAATTAATATCTTAAGGAGAAAAAAAAAATCGGTTCAGGAGATAGAGTTTGTATTTAATATGGTTAAAAAATATCAGGGGATAGATTTTGCTGCCTCAACAATTAACAGATATTATAATCAGGCAAAAATTATTATAGGGAATTTTGAAGAAGGGAAATATAAAAAATCAATATATTCATTATTAGATTTTTTAATAGATAGAACAAAATAAATGAAGATTTCTCAAAAAACAATAGATCAGATCTTTAATACTGTGGTTATTGAAGATGTGATTTCTGAGTTTGTTGCTTTGAAAAAAACAGGAGCCAACTATAAAGGATTAAGTCCATTTAATGACGAAAAAACACCATCTTTTGTTGTATCGCCATCAAAAGAAATTTGGAAAGATTTTAGTTCTGGAAAGGGGGGGAATGTGATTTCATTCCTCATGGAGCATGAGCAGCATACATATCCAGAGGCGTTACTGTTTTTAGCTAAAAAATACAACATCAATGTTGAGTATCTGGAAACAGATTCTAAACAACAGGAAGCAGAGAATGAGAGACAATCTACACTCATTGCTCTTAATTTTGCAAAAGATTTTTTTGTAAAAACCTTATTTGAAAAAGGTGCAGAAGCACTTAGTTATTTAAATTCTCGTGATCTTTCAATGTCAACAATCAAGATGTTTGAAATAGGATATTCTGAAAAATCAAATAATGAGTTATCCTTAAAAAGTCAAAAAGCAGGATACAATATTCAATATCTACATAAAACTCGTGTTCTGAATAAAGAAGCTAAAAGCAGGTTTGGCGGCAGAATTATATTTCCGATACATAGCATCAATGGTGATGTTTTGGGTTTTGGTGCACGAATTATAAATGATAAATTAAAAGAAGCAAAGTATCTAAACTCAGATAGCTCAGATTTATATCAAAAAAGTAAAATTTTATATGGTATGCATCTTGCAAAAAAAGAAATCAAAAAGACCAACTTTTGTTATGTTGTGGAGGGCTATACAGATGTTATGGCACTATTTCAATTTGGGATTAAAAATGTTGTTTCAAGTTGTGGAACAGCATTAACAAAAGAGCAAATAAGATTGATACATCGTTTTACAAGTAATGTTGGAATTTTATTTGATTCTGACAAAGCAGGTGAGAATGCGACCTTAAAAGCAATAGATGAGATTTTAAAAGAGGGAATGAATCCTAAGATTTTACAATTACCTAAAGGTGAAGATCCTTGTTCGTTTCTTCAAAATAATAAAAAAGAGACTGCAATAAAATATATTAAGGAAAAGACGCTAAACTTTATTGATTTTAAATATCAATTAATAGACAAAGAAGATACCAGCTCATTAATTACAACCACAAAGAGAATAATGGCATCAATAGCTTTAATTAATGATCCGATTTCTCAATCTTTCCACATCAAAGAAGCTGCAAAAAAACTCGGTTTGAATGAGTTAGATCTACTCAAAGAGTTGGATGTTCAAAGTCAGAAATATCCTAAAAAAAGTTTAAGAAAAGATATAAAAGAGAATATTGACAACAGTTTAAATTTCCAATTGATTTCTAAAAAATTCTTAGAAGAATTACAATTAATAAAACTATTAATTAATTATGGATCAATTCAAAATGTTATCATTAATGGTATAGAGATTTCAGTTGCCGAGTTTATAATTACAGAATTAGAGAAAGATAGTCAACAAATAAACACCGAATTTTCAGTGCCCATATTTAATGATATTTTGCGTGAAATAAAACTTAAAATTCAGCTTAAAGAACAAATTGGAAGAGATCATTTTCTGAATCACATTAAATCAGAATTTAGATCTGTAAGCTCGTATATCGTTGGAGAAAAACACTTATTAAGTAATTGGGAAGATAAAGATATTATTGTTGTAAAAGAGGAAGATATTTTATCTAAAGTTACAAAAGAATCAATTTTGAGATTTAAATTGAAACGAGTTCAGCATATACTAGCAAATTTTTTACTGGAACTTAAAAAAGAAGATACAGATCATCACAGGATTATACAATCATTCTCTAAATTAAGTAAAGTTGAGAAAAAAATACAACAACAACTAGGCCGTATTTTTTAGTCAGATTTTTCAATTAACTTATTTATTATCATTTTAAACTCTTCCGGATCTAATTGCTGATTTTTATCACTTAAGGCTTCGCTCGGATTGTCATGTACCTCAAACATAAAACCACTGACTATTTCTCTGTTTATGTTCTGAACTAAATTTCCTATATACTTGGTATCTCCACTTAGATGACTAGGATCAAATATTATTGGTATATGAGCATAGTGTGTTTTAAAAAGTTTCAGCAAATCCCATCTTGGTTCATTGCGATATGTTTTATTCTTTTCAGAATAAAACCCTCTGTAAATTGTTTTTATTTTTTTTATTCCAACACGATTAAATCGTTCAATAGCACCTGTCCATAAACCCATGTCAGAAATAATGGGATTCTTAATCCAAATATCAATATCGGTATTTCTTAATGATTCGGCTATCTCTTGTACAGCAAATGGATTCACTGTTGTGCGAGCACCTAACCAGATTTTTCGCACATCATATTTTAAAGCTAACTCTACATGTTTCGTAGTTCCGACTTCAATAGCAACTGGAATATTATATTTTTTTTGAATATCTCTTATCCAGGGTAAAGCTTTTGTACCAAAGCCAGAATAATTTTTCGGAGAAGTTCTTCCTTTCCATATACCAGCACGAAACACATCAACATGATTATGAATTCTTTGAAAAGTATTATATAGTTGCGTTTTATTTTCAACGGCACAAGGACCACCAATAATAAGTTTATTTTTAATTTTTACCATTTAGTATTATTACAAATTCTCCTTTTATTTTAGATTGATCAAGACTGCTGAGAACCTCTAAAACAGAACCTCGATATGTAGATTCATACATTTTTGTTAGTTCTTTTAAAACAACGATATGCCTTTTAGGACACAACACAGCCAGCTCATTTAATGTTTTTTTAATTCTATGAGGCGATTCATACATTATAGTAGTTTTTTCTCGATTTATAATTTCGGATAATCTTTTTTTTCTACCTTTTTTTAAAGGTAAAAACCCTTCAAAAACGAACCTTTCACAAGGTAATCCAGATTGGACTAGAGCCGGTATAGATGCTGTTGGACCCGGCAGGCAGATAATGCGGATATTATTCTTAATACATTCTCTAACTAGCAGAAAGCCTGGGTCTGATATGCTTGGTGTTCCTGCATCAGAAACAAGCCCAATATTAACACCAGCATTAATTTTATTAATTATATCAGTTAATACTTTATGCTCATTAAATGCATGGTATGATAACATGGGAGTTTTTATATTATAATGTCGAAGCAGTTTTTTTGTTACTCGTGTATCTTCCGCTAATATTAAATCTAACTCACTTAATATCCGAATTGATCGGAGAGTAATATCTTCTAAATTTCCAATAGGAGTTGGAATTATATGAATAAGTTTTTCCATACTAATTATGAAATTACTAATTTAGTTTAATATAATTTATAACTTCTCATGAAAGAAATTCAAGTTATCACGGGATGTATGTTTGCTGGCAAAACAACCGAATTAATTAATAGATTAAAATTACTAAATAAAAAGTATTTATTGGTAAAGCCTAAGCTTGATACACGTGACATAGAGACTCAAATTTGCACACATGATGGATTATTTGAGGAAGCAACACAAGTTAATAATTTGTCTGAAATTTTCAACAAATTAAAAGAAATAGAAGTTCTTGGTATAGATGAGGCTCAATTTTTTCATGAATCAATTGTAGAAGAAATCGAACACATTGCGTCTCAAGGAATTATTATTGTTCTAGCAGGGCTTGCAAAAGATTATCTTAATAAATCATTTGGTTGTATGGATAAAGTGATTCAAATCTCCACATCTATAACATGGTTACAAGCAGAATGTAATCATTGTAAAAATCCTGCAACATATTCACACAGAAAACCAAATCAGTTAAAAAATCAAGTATTAATTGGGGATCAAAATCAATATGAAGCATTATGTGAAACATGTTTTAATAAACAAATGAGATAATGAGGGAAGAATTATATGGTACACGCCTATATATAAATTTCAAAAAACTACACTCGAATATAAATCACTTTAAAAAGATTTTTAATCATACCAAAATAATTGCTATGATTAAGGCAAATGCATATGGTTTTGGAGATGTTTTAATGACAAAAAAAATGGAAGAATTTGGAATTAATTATTTTGGTGTTGCTGACTTTGAAGAAGGTGTTCGTCTTAGAAATAATGGAATTAACAGTAAAATTATGGTAATGAATACTTCTAAAAGTAGTATTCAAATGATCATTAAACACAAATTAGAACCAGTAATATATAGTATGGACATTCTACATGCTATGATTCAGCAAATAGACAAAATTTGCATAAATGAAGAAACTCAACCATATCCGATTCATATAAAAATTAATACCGGAATGAATAGGTGGGGGTTTAATCGCGAGGAAATACCAGATTTAATAGCACAACTCCAACTTGCTTCAAAACAATTAATTGTTAAGTCATTATACTCTCATTTTTCATCAGCCCAAAATGAGAGAGATAATCCTTTTACCATCAAACAAATTGATAATTTTCTTAAAATAACCAGTATGTTTAAAGAGGGTTTCAATTATAATATTAGTCAACATATACATAATTCATCTGGATCAATGAATTTTCAAAAAACGATATTACCCTTTAATTTTTCAAGGATTGGTATTGGTTTATATGGTTTATTGAAAGATCCTAACCTAGAGCCTATTGGAGAGTTAAGATGTAGAATTTCTCAAGTTATAGATTTAAAAAAGAATGACACAGTTGGGTATAATAGAGTGTTTGTTGCGAATAAAGAAATGAAGATAGCAACGGTTCCGTTTGGTTATGCAGATGGACTTCAGAGAAGCTGGGGTAATGGTATATTAAAATTTTATTATAAAGGCCATCTACTCCCTACCGTTGGGCATATATCAATGGATAGTTGTTCAATTGATGTTAGCGATCTTTTTCGTCACTTTGAAGAGTTAGATAATAATTCGCTAATTAATGAAGAAATTATATACTTTGGAAAAGATCGGCCGATTTGGGAACTCTCGAAAGAGTTAAAAACAATACCATATGAAATTGTCGCTACTTTATCTAGAAGAATTAAAAGAATATATAATTAATTCAACTTCATGCTTTTATGATAATATATTAAAAATGAAAAAAGACAAAAAAACACGAGTGTATTGTGATTTAAAAAATAATTATCAAACAACATTATCCACAAGAAATAAATTGGAAAGATTAATTTGAGCATTATTTTTTCTCTATCAATCCAGAATAATTTTAATTGAGAATAAAATATATATAATAAGAATATAAGACCAAAGATTCCGAGTTCAACCAAGATAAATAAAAAATTATTATGAGGATGTTTAGCAGTTTTTTTATCTGAAAAATATTTCCCATATACTTGTTCGAACTGATTTGCCCCAAAACCAAAAAAAGGTTTCTTCTTGATTAAATAGAGAGTGTTTTTCACATATAGGTACCTTTTTCCGATACTGGTTTCATATTTTGGTTCTTTGTCTTCTATTTCCTGTAGCCACGTTTCATTTTTCATAATTTCTTTTTTAAAGTATTCTGCTGATAGGCTATCATTTTTATAGGATAAATACACAGCATCATTTTCTACTTTTTCGATTAATGACATGTCGGATGATAATAACTTTATACTATTTATGCTTTGATCTACTCTATTTTGAAGTGGTGGAAATAAATAATAAGAGATTAATCCGAAAACGATGGGAATTATTAAGATATAATACTTGATGTTCTGTTGCTTGAAGAACATAATAATTATTGGAAAGAATATAAAAAATGAAATTATACCTATGCGACCATATGAGTTTAATAGTGCAATTAAAAAAATCATCATTAATATAAAGTAACTAGAGAATTGCTTCTTTTCTAAAAACGAGAACAATATAAATATAGCAAAGCATAAAAAAATGGAATAATCAAAATGATCTAAAAATCCATGAAGAAACAAATTAGATTCATAATGACCTGTTTTAAAAAAAGGATTTGATGGAAAATATAGAGTAATAATTGAAAGTAAAATATTGAAAACAAGTCCCAGAATAAATGAATATTTAGCCTTTTCTATATATGTTTGATCGAAGTTTAAAGTATATAAAATGGGAAGCAATATTATAAGTAATTGTTTTTTGCTTACAGGGTTCCAAATAGAACTTTCAGACCATAAATAACTAACAAAAAAGTAGACAAAAAAATAAATTACCCCAGCAACTAAAGGATGAAAAAATATAATTTTAATTTTTTTTTTAAAATTACCAGATATAAGCCATAATATGGCTAATAGGATAATAATAATATCAGTTACGTATATAGATATAGTAAGAAAAAATGCTAATCCTATCAACAGGTAATTATGAACATTTTTTTTTCCAACCGAATAGATAAATTCAAACATCAATTAAGGGATATTATTCTGGAGACAGAATAGATCTATAACTAGATGATTTATTCAATACTTGAATCGCATCTACTATGTATGGATCTTTTTGTAAGCCATGTTCAATGACCCCTGCATTATAAAAACTTCTTAAAACGAGATCTTTAGCTAATCGATCTTTTATTTCTGACTCATAACGAATTAAATCATTTTTTTTATTCTTTAGTATTTTTTCCTTTAGTAGTTGAAGATCATTTTTCACATCATCAAAATACTTTTCTTCTATTAAACTTTCTTCTAGCAATGAAAGGACCTCTTCGGAATAGACAGAGAAACTAAAATCGCCACTTTGAATGTAGTTTTCAAATTGCTCATATATTTGATCAGAAATTTCAAACTCTTTTGGAGAATTTGGAAAACTAATATCTTTAAAAATAGTGTTTCCAAAATTAAAAATATGATTATCCTTAATAAGAGCAAATACAATTTCCAAATTTTCTTTTTTTGGCATTTCAATATCAGGTTTAATCCCTCCACCATCATAAACAGTTCTTCCATTATTAGTCAAAAAAGAGTTTTCGACTGTGTCTATTTTTAAATCTTTTTCCCCATCATCATTATAATTTCGATTTTGAATACATCGGCCAGAGGGCGTATAGTACTTAGCAACAGTTAATTTTAATTGCGTATTATATGCTAATTTTTGATTTTGCTGAATCAAGCCTTTTCCAAATGAGTTTCTACCCAGAACTACACCTCTGTCTAAATCTTGTAAGCATCCCGCTACAATTTCTGAGGCAGATGCAGATCGTTCATTAATTAATACGATAATTGGTAAATTTTCATATAATGGGTCTTTTTGTGTTACGTATGTTTTATTCCAAGATGTGTTTTTCCCTTTTGCAGTTAAAATAGTGTCTTGCTTAGGCACAAATAGATTTACAATTTCAAGACACTCTCTCAGTAATCCCCCTGGGTTGTTTCTTAAATCTAGAATTAATCCATTTAATTGATTGTTTGATAAGCTGTCTAATTCGACAAGAGCATTTTTGACCTCTTGTGATGATTTTCTTTTGAATTGAGTCAGCCTTATGTATGCGTTATTATTATCTAGTAAATCAAAATAAGGGACAGTAGGTGTTTTTATTTTTTTTCGAACAATATTAACAGATTTAGGTTCACCTTGAGGATTAAGTAATTTGATATTTACAGATGTTCCTGCCGTGCCCCTCAGCAAGTCACTCACATTTTCAGTGCTAATATTTTTCATTTTCTCGCCATCAATTTCAATAATTTTATCTCCAATTTTTAAACTTGCTTTATCTGCAGGAGAGTTTTTGAATGGCTCCGCAATTACCACAAATTCATCAATTTTTCTAATTTTTGAGCCAATCCCCCCATATTCTCCGGTTATTGATCGCTCTCTATAATCCTCAACTTCCGATTCAGGAATATAGATAGTCCAAGGATCAAGGGTTTTTAACATATTATCAATTGTTTCTTCCATTAACTCTCCTGGTGTGATATTCTCAACATAAGATTTTTCTAATTCTCGATAAATATTGTTAAAAATTTCCAAATTTTTTGTTATCTCAAAATAGTTTGAAACAAAAGATGAAAGTATTCCGGCGCTTAAGATCGCGAGTATTATTATTATAATTTTTTTCATAGTTAAGATTTAAAAAATATTAAGGTACTGGATCATAGCCAGAGTTACTAAAAGGATGACACCGAAGGATTCGTTTAAAAGAAAGGTATATTGCGTAACTAAGATTATGCTTCCTAAAAGACTCAATACAATAGTTGGAGCATGTTGGAGTATATCGACAATTAGAACCTAAAAAAGGAGAAATAGATATTTGGTAAAATCTAATTATATAAATCAAAATTTTTTGTATTAGTCTCATTGTTTTTAAATGAATCATGATTAAGTAAATGTAATAATTCTGACTTTAATTTATTAAACTCAGGGACACTAGTTTTATTATATTTTATAATGATTTCTATCGGCTTAGCAAGAGAGTCTTCTATTTTACCTTTATTTAATCTATATGCTTCTCGGATAATTCTTTTTGTGTAATTCCTGTTTACAGCTTTTTTCATTTTTTTCTTTGGCACACTGATTAATATTTGGTTGCGCATAATTGTGGTTAATTCTGTATAGTTCCAAATGAGTGTTAAATTTTGACCATAAACACGATTCCCAGATTTATATAAATTATCTATCCTACTTTTAGAGAAGTTTTTTTCCTTTTTTTCAAAAAAATCATTTCCCATTTATAGTTTTTTAGCATAATCTTGGAGGTAAGAATCTAAAGCCATACTCATAGATGGATTTTTTTGATTAGGAGCTTTAATGTCAACCTTTAGTCCAGCGCTAATAGCAGCATTGTATGTTGATTCACCAAACACAGAAACTTTTATGTTATTTTGTTCAAATTCTGGAAAATTCTCATACAAAGAGTCAATGTCACGCGGGCTATAGAATACTAGAATATTAAATGAGTTAAGTTTGATTTTTTTTAGATTATTCGACACCGTTTTAAAAAAAATACCACGTTTGTAATTTACACCACTTGCTTCCAATGAATTTTCTAGACCATCTTTAATAAGATTAGAGGAAACAAATAAAAATTTCTCCTCTTCATGCTTCTTCATAACTTCAATTAATTCTTCAAAATCATTATTAGCAGAATAGATTTTCCGTTTTCTATATGCTATATATTTTTGAAGATAATATGAAACAGCTTCAGATATACAAAAGTATTTCATAGAATTTGGTACTGTAATTCTCATTTCATCACAGATTCTAAAATAATGATTAACGGCATTTCTGCTAGTTAAAATTAATGCTGTGTATTTGGGTATGTTTATTTTTTTTAACCTTATATTTTTGACAGTTTCTCCTTCAATATTAAGAAATGGATGAAAGGATATATTTAAATTTCGCTTCTTTGCTAAATCATAAAATGGAGAGTTTGTGCTCGTTGGTTCAGGCTGTGCAATTAAAATTTTTATTTTTTTTTTCAAAATAACAAGTTTTAATATTAAAGTGTTAGTTAATTAATCCTAATACGTTAAATAACACCAAATACGGTAATACTTCGAGTGCACAAAGGTACAAAATATTATAAAATATATAAGAAATACTGAATAGATTCAATCGATTTAGCATTATGATTTTTGAAGCTAGATAAATCAAAAAAAATACACAAACTACCAACAGGGGTGAATTTTTAATAATAATACCCCCATTAAAATAAGATATAAATATAATAATTGGTAAAAATAAAATGCTGTTAAAAATTAAACTAGTTGTGTATTCATAATAATACTTTTTGTAATAATCGGGTAAATCGAAAAGAATAGCTAATGAATAAATAGCTAAAAGCTTGATTATAAAAAAGCAAAGCAAAGCAACAACAATTAACATAAATGTCACATATGATATTTCTAGGCCATTTGAGAATAAAAACAAAGATATTGCAATACTAAAGATGATTAATATATGTATTGCCCCTAAAAAGGATAAAAAATTAGGATCTTTTCGGTGATATAGAATAGCATATTTTTGATTAATAAGATATCCAAACATCAACAATAATCTCTTTTTATCGATAAACACTATAATGCTAAAAAAAGATATAGAATACAAAAGTAGTCCAGTATATATGTCATTTAAATAAAAATCCATAAAATATGTTTATTATTAAATCATTCTATAAAGCTAAATTATTATTTTTGCTTTCAAAATCAATGTCATTATGCCTATTCAAGATCAATTTGAGTCACCAGATTATTATTCATTAGATGAATTGTTAACACCAGAACATCTTTTAATACGTAAAACTATTCGTGATTTTGTAAAAAAAGAAATTACTCCCATTATTGAAGATGCTTGTCAATCTTGTGTTTTCCCAAAACAATTGATTCCAAAATTAGGCGATTTAGGATGTTTCGGGCCATTTATTCCAAATAAATATGGAGGTGCAGAATTAGATCAAATTTCGTATGGATTAATCATGCAAGAGCTTGAAAGAGGAGATTCTGGTATACGCTCTACAGCTTCTGTTCAATCTTCTTTAGTTATGTTCCCCATATTCCAATATGGTACTAATGAACAAAAAGACAAGTATTTATATAAACTTGCTAGTGGGGAAATCATGGGTTGTTTTGGATTGACAGAACCTAATCATGGATCTAATCCTGGAGGAATGGAAAGCAAATTTGTAGATAGAGGGGATCATTTCTTGCTGAATGGATCTAAATTGTGGATTTCTAATTCTCCATTTGCTGACATCGCAATTGTTTGGGCAAAAAATCAAGATAATAGAATACAAGGATTAATTATAGAAACAAAAATGGAAGGTGTTTCTACTCCAGAAACACATAATAAATGGTCTTTGCGAGGGTCTGTGACTGGAGAAATTATTTTTGACAACGTGAAAGTCCCTAAAGACAATTTGTTGCCAGGAAAAGATGGTTTAGGCGCACCATTGGGCTGTTTGGATAGTGCACGGTATGGTATTGCTTGGGGTGCAATTGGTGCAGCCATGGATTGCTATGACACAGCACTTCGCTATTCTAAAGAGCGTTATCAATTTGGTAAACCCATTGGCTCATATCAATTACAACAAAAAAAATTAGCTGAAATGATTACCGAGATTACTAAGGCTCAATTTTTAACATGGAGATTGGGAGTTTTAAAAAATCAGAATAAAGCAACATCTGCTCAAATATCTATGGCAAAAAGAAATAACGTAGACATAGCACTTCGTATTGCACGAGATGCTAGGCAAGTATTGGGTGCTATGGGAATTACAGGTGAGTACCCGATTATGCGTCATATGATGAATTTAGAATCTGTAATAACCTATGAAGGAACTCATGATATACACTTGTTAATTACAGGACATGATATTACAGGAATTAGCGCCTTTAAGTAAAATAAATTTATCAAATTCAAAAATTACGCTTCACAACTTTCACAGGATTTTTTTTGTTTAAATTTCTGTGCAGCATTCATGCTATGTTGATAATAAAGTGATTTTAATCCTAGTTTCCAAGCAGTAATATATAGTTTATTAATTGTTTCTACTGACATATCAGGATGTACCATAATATTGACTGATTGACCTTGATCAATATGATTCTGTCGATTTGCAGCCTGGTAGATAACATCCATTTGGTCAATTTCAGAATATGTTTTAAATACACTTTTCTCTTTTGAGCTTAAAAAATCTAAATGTTGAACAGATCCATCTTGATCTCGAATACTTCGCCAAACATCTTTATTGTTCTTTCCTTTTTTTTCTAATAAATTAACTAAAAAGGGGTTTTTAATAGTAGTTTTCACTTTAGCAATATCCTTCACATATATATTAGACCAAATAGGCTCAATTCCCTGGGAAACTTGCCCTAAGATAAAAGCAGAAGAAGTAGTAGGGGCAATTGCATTTAATGTGCTATTCCTTCGGCCATGGCCCTTTAAGACCTTGGGTTCTCCAAACATATCAGCCAGTGTTTTGGATGCTTTATAAGAACGCTCTTTGATAAATTTAAAGACTTCATTATTTAGCATAAATGAATCTTGACTATTAAATTCTAGCATTTTGTCTTGTAGAAGAGAATGCCAGCCTAGAACCCCCAGCCCTAATGCTCGATTTTCTTTTGCAAAAGTATATGCTCGTTTCATAAATAAAAATGTTTCTTGGTCATCACGATTGTTAGAATCGCGGTATGCTTCTAGTTTTTCAGTAAACTCTGTAATTACTGCATCTAGAAAGTATACCAGTGTTTCAACAGCATCAGTTGTTTTCCACTTATCGTAATGTAGTACATTTAATGATGAGAGTACACAAACAAAGGACCAGCGGTCATTTGAAGGCAGCATAATTTCAGTACATAAATTACTAGCATTAATTTTATGATCACTCATTTTATATACATCAGGCGCTCCATTATTTGCATTATCTTTAAAAAAGATGTAAGGATATCCTATTTCCCCCCTTCTTTGTATTACTTTTGCCCAAATATCTCGTTTTTCAGTATCCCCCATTATCATCTCCTCCATCCACTTGTCAGTTACAGTCACTCCATGAGTTAATTCCTGAATAGGGTTCCCCTCTGTTCCAATATCTAAGAATTCTGATATGTCTTTATGCTCAATCGGTAAATATGGTGAAAATCGACCTCTGCGAACAGAACCTTGACTAACAACATCCACCATGCTTTCAAAAAGTTGCATAATATGGACAGATCCAGAAGCTTGACCATTATTTTTAACGGCAGCGCCTCTATGCCTTATATGTCCAAAATAACCCGAAGTACCACCACCTAATTTAGACATCATACCAACTTCAGATTGAGTATATAGGATATTCCCCATATCATCAGATATGTTTGAGCCAAAGCAACTAATAGGAAGTCCACGTTTTTTTCCAAAATTAGACCAAACCGGAGATGCTAATGAAAAAAACCCTTCTGACATATAATGATAAAATTTATCACCATAACCTTTGATCCCAAGAATCTCTTCTGCTCTATTTGCAATTTCTTTAATTCGTGCTTCAGGACTTACCCCCGCTGTTAAATAACCAGCTGCTAAAAAATCTCGACTGTGTTGAGTTAACCAATGAAAGCCATTATTGAGCTCTTCCCTCTCATTAAGCAATTGTTTTTTCCTTGCTTGCAACAAGTCAGACTTAGTTGCTTCATAGGTGTTATTTTGGATTACCTTTTCTTTAGTTTTAATATTTTTAATAGGAACTTTCTTCATTATTATTTTAAGTATTTTTCCACTGGGTCATCTTTGGCAAAAAGGTCATCCCCTGTTATGCTTTGTGTTCGTTTACTATAATTGATAGATCGTTTTACAAAAAAATCACCGTGCTTAGTTCCAATAATTTCATCATTAAACCATTCTGTTTCATTTAATTCTGTTTCATTTGTCTCGAATACTTGTTGTATACCAATACTTTCTAGTGATTTATTGAATCGATCTTTAATGAATTCATTAATTTGCCTTTTAGGTAGAAAGTCTAATTCACCATCTTCAAAAATCCAATCAATGATCGCACTTTCTGCTTCAAATGCTTTTTTGCACATGTTCTGGATTCTTTTTTCGTATTCTTGATCAAACCATTTCGGGTTTTCAGTTTTTAATATATTGATTAAGTCAATACCAAAATCACCATGAATTTGTTCTTCTTTTGATGTCGCCTCTACCACATTTGAAATCCCTTTCAGCATATTTTTGTGTTTATTAAAAGCCATAATAATTAAAAATTGAGAAAACAAGGACACGTGTTCAATAAATAACGAAAACAATAAAACAGACTCCGCATATTCTTGGCTATTTTCACTTTTCGAGTTAGATAAAGAAGTTTCCAGGTACTTTACACGCTTCATAATAACAGGCTTTTTTTTAAGCAATTGAAATTCTTTATTAAGCCCTAAAATTTCTAATAAATGTGAATATGCATCTGCATGTCGCACTTCACTCTCTGCAAAAGTAGCTCCCACTGAACCTATTTCAGGCTTAGGAATTTTATGATAAATATCACCCCAAAAACTTTTTACAGCAACTTCAAT
>CEUA01194178.1_pt1 | contig 20420 bp, 13 predicted proteins | sample 361541 | NCBI WGS metagenome assembly CEUA01 (sample SAMEA2623079, study PRJEB7988) | marine metagenome | isolation source: saline water (ENVO:00002010), including
GTAGCAGCATCAGAGAAGCTCGGTGTATATGGAGAGATCTCATTCAAGACAGATGAGACTGCAGATAACGCATACGGTACTAAAATAGGTGCCAAGTATTCTTTCTGATGTCACAACAAAGTAATAAAATGAGGGCATCAGTTACCAGCTTAAGGTTAGCTGATGAACCACTCCCAGTAGTAATTACTGATGAACAGATCGATACAGCACCTTGTGAATATCAACCATTAGGTGTAGATGAAAAAGAAGAAAAAGAAGAACCTCAAGGTGCCCCTTCTTACTAAAAGCTTTTCTAAATTAAATGAATTATGGGTAGGGGTTTTTTTACTCCTATCCTTATTCACTTATATAGAATATAGTCACTTACAATTTCATAGAAATGAGACACCTCAGAGTCGGACCTCATTTCAATTGGCACTGGCCCGTACGCGGATACCCTTTGCCGTCTAGACGGTGGGAAAGACCACAACAAATTGATCAAAAAAATTTCAGCTGAGAAAGTTAATATTTTTTATCCCATATAAATGGCACATCAAAGTACAGACATGACCAGTTCACTGACCCAATTAGGTCAGGCAAATGGAGCTGGTGATAAGCGAGGTTTATACCTGAAGTTGTTTTCGGGGGAATTATTCAAAGGATTCCAACATAACGCCATCGCTAGAGACCTTGTAATGAAGAGAACCCTAAAGAATGGGTCCTCATTACAATTCATCTACACAGGACACACCAAAGCGGAATACCATACACCAGGAAACTCAATCCTAGGTAACTCCGATGGTTCACCTCCAGTAGCACAGAAATCAATCACAGTTGATGATCTACTCATCTCCAGTGCATTTGTCTATGAGCTAGATGAAACTCTCGCACATTATGAATTAAGAGGAGAAATATCTAAGAAGATTGGATATGCTCTTGCTCAAAAATATGACAGACTTATCTTCCGTGCTATCACACGTGGAGCTAGGGTTGCATCACCTATCACGAAGGCTAACTTCGTTGAACCAGGTGGAACTCAGATACGCGTAGGTACTACAGGTACTAATGCATCAGATGCTTATAACTCAGCAAACCTAGTTAATGCATTCTATGACGCAGCTGCTGCCCTCGATGAGAAGGGAATCAGTACTGACGGACGTGTAGGTGTACTAAACCCAAGACAGTACTATGAGCTTATCCAAGCTGTAGGAAGTAATGGTTTAGTTAACCGTGATAATCAAGGTTCTGCACTACAAGAAGGCAACGGTATCATTGAAATTGCAGGCATCAAGATCTACAAGTCAATGAACATACCATTCTTCGGTAACTACGGTACTAAGTTTGGTACAGCTTCTGCTACAAACCCTGGAGTTACTTCTCCTGGTAACATCGGTTCATTCATCGGTGAAACTGCAGAAGATGCTTCGGGAGCTCAAACCGGTATTCAAAATGATTACGGTACAGCTACCGAATTAGGGTCTCAATCTTGCGGTCTTATCTTCCAGAAAGAAGCTGCAGGTGTAGTAGAGTCTATTGGTCCTCAAGTCCAAATAACTTCTGGGGACGTTTCCGTGATTTATCAGGGTGACGTGATTCTAGGACGTTTGGCAATGGGAGCCGATTACCTAAATCCAGCTGCTTCTGTTGAACTGTACGCAGGTACAGCAACTGCTCCAGCTGCATTCTAAGTTCACAACTTTAACCAACATCCAAGGGGAGTCTTCGGGCTCCCTTTTTTTTATTTACATAAATTTATAATTATGCCCTTTCCAACCACTAACGCTACCCAAGAGTTACCAGCTATAAATCAAATACTTGCGTCTGTGGGTCAGGCACCTGTAACGACACTCGATCAAACCAACCCAGACGTTGCGATTGCATACGATACACTGTTACAAGTGTCACGGGAAGTGCAAGCTGAAGGATGGACTTTCAATAGAGAGTACCATGTGGAGTTTACACCTGATACAAACAACGAAGTTTTGATAGCAAATAATGTATTACAAATTAAACTGACAAACAACGCTTCTAATATGGATTATAATGCTGTAAGAAGAAGCGGTAAATTATATGACAATCAACATCACACTTATTCTTGGGCTGATTTTTCAGGAGAAAAAATTAAATGTGATGTAGTTTGGTTCTTTGATTGGGTTGACCTACCTAAACCTATTCAAGACTTTATTACAGCAAGAGCTGCTGTTTTAGTTTCTTCTAGAATTGTAGGAGACACTGCTCAGTATCAAATGCTCCAACAAAACGAAGCATATACAAGAGCATTAGCTTTAGAGTATGAAACTAATCAAGGTGAGTATACCTTCTTTGGACATCCTGAAGGTGATCAAAATTATTATAATAGCTACCAACCTTACCAAGCACTGTACCGATAAATGCCTTCTGTAACTCAACGAATTGACAATTATTTAGGTGGAGTATCTAGGCAATCTGATGATAAAAAAAACCCAGGTCAAGTCCGAGAGTGTCTCAATGGTTATCCAGACTCAACTTTTGGATTAACTAAAAGACCAGGATTAAAATTTATCAGTAACTTAGGTACTGGCACTACATATGATTCATCGAAATGGTTTTATATAGCCAGAGATGATAACGAAAAATACATAGGATGTATCACACCTGCTTCTGGAGGAAGTCCAGGGGACATTGATATATGGAATGCATCAACTGGAGCTGCATGTACTGTTAACTATGGTACAGGAGCACAGGCATACCTTACAGGAGCACGTACAAACTATGACGTACTGACTGTACAAGATACATCTATTATAACAAATAATTTATTAACAGTAGCTACATTAGCTAACCCAAGTTTTACTCCTAAAAAGCAAGCAACTCTTGTTTTAAATGGTTCAACAGCTAGTGTAACTTATAGTTTTAATATTAATGGAGTAGCATTTACTGTAGCAACAGGTGCTAGTGATACATATGATAGTACATTAACATTAATTAAAACTGAATTAGATAGTAGAAGTGTAGCAAATAGCTGGAGTCTCACTAATACTAAATATCAAAACTCTTTACAAATAGATAGAGCAATTGCTTTTACTATCACTGCTAAAGGTGGAGATAATAATGATAGAATAAAAGTATTTCAAGATGAAGTTACTACAATAACAGAACTACCTAATCAATCTTTTAATGGACATATTGTTAAAATTAATAATACTGATTCAGTAAACGATACTTACTTTTCAAAATTCATAGCATATGATGGGACATCAGGTGAAGGTTATTGGGAAGAGACTAGAGATCCATCAAAGTCTTCAGGTCTTAATAATACCACAATGCCTCATGAGTTAATTAATAATTCTACTAATACATTTACATTTCAAAAAATAACATGGACTGCTAGATTAACTGGTGACGATACTACAAATGAACATCCTAGTTTTGTTGGTAATAAAATACAACAATCATTTTTTCATAAAAATAGATTAGGTTTTTTATCAAAAGATAATGTATCATTAAGTCAAGCATCAGAATATTATAATTTCTATTTTACGTCAGCGCGTACAGTTACAGATTCAGATCCTGTAGACTTAGGCGTCTCTACTACAAAACCTGCATTTCTACATGCTGTTATTCCTACTACTCAGGGTCTCGTACTCTTCAGTAAGAACCAGCAATTCTTAATGTCAGGCGCAGATGGAAATTTAACACCATCAACTGTTACTACTTCAGTTATCTCCAATTATGAAATGGATGATACTGTTGATCCAGTTGATATGGGTACTAATATTAATTTTATAAGTAAGACACCAAGTTATACTCGAATATTCGGTATGGTCACACGTGGTCAAAACGAAAACCCAGACGTCTTAGACATAGGAAGAATTGTAAAAGAATGGGTACCAGCTACTGTAGATACGTTTATTGCTAGCCCCCAAAATCAATTCATAGCTTTGTCAGGACAAGCTTCTAATAAGATATATTTTTATAGAACATATAGTGAAGGAGAACAGAGTATTGTACAAGCATGGTTTAATTGGCAACTGTGTGGTACGGTACAAGGCATGGCAGTTGACTCCGATGATATGTATATTGTTACTAAGCAAGGTAGTCAATTTTCATTAAGTAAAGCAAGTTTAAGTCAAAGTCCTGAAGATGCTATAATTGTCAGCAACCAAGGTCAAAGAATTAATCCTTGTGTAGATTTATATGCTGTTGCATCCAGTGTTCATTATAGAGGTGTAGATAGTATTACTATAACTAATGGAGGATCTGGTTATTCATCAGCACCAACTGTTACTATAACAGGGGTTACAGGAACATCTGCTACTGGTACGCCAGGGTCAGGTGCTACTGCAACTGCTACAGTAACTAGTGGAGCTGTATCAGCCATAACTATAACAGCATCAGGTAGTGGATATACTAATGGTATAGCAATTACAATTTCAGGTGGAGGAGGTTCTAGTGCAACTGCAACTGGAACTATGTATGAAGGAACTAAGGTTTACTTACCTTATAATAATGTTCCAACTTTAACACCAGTATTAGTTATTGCTGGTAGTACAGCTACAGGTCAATTCATTGAATCTGGTTTCACATCAACCCCTGAAAGTTCAACTGATGGTGTAGGTACATATTTAAAAGTACCTAAAAAAGATTTTACAAGTGTTGCATCTGATGTCTATGTTGGATGGAAATATGACTTTGATATTATTTTACCTAAAACTTATTTCAGGTCAGAGTCTGGATCAGATTTCTCAGCTAAACTTACTATTGCGAGAATGAAATTTGCTGTAGGTTTATCAGGTGTTATGGCATTCAAACTTAAATCCACAGGTGTCAGGCAAGGTGAAAAAGAATTTCAAGGTGATGGTACTACAAAAGATTTTGAATGGCTTACTAGTGAAATAGATACAGTAGATAGAGATCAAATAAAAGTAAAAGTAAATAATGTTGTACAGCAGTCAACTGCTTTCTCATTCCTAAGTGATACTAAAATTAGATTTGGTACTGCTCCAACTGCTACTGAAACAGTATTAGTTTATATAGACGAATGGTATGACCTTAATCCTACTGCAATAGCTGATACATATCTAGCTAATGATGTAGCATTATCAGAACAATCAGTTTTCAGTTTACCAATTCATCAAAGAACTGAGAATTTTCAATTAAGAATCTTTAATGATTCACCATTCCCAGTTTCTTTAAACTCTATGATGTGGGAAGGAAATTATTCACCACGTTTTTATAGGAGAACTTAAATATGTATCAAATGATGAATCATGACTTTGGAGTTCCCTACTCTGACGCTGAAGAAAATTTAAAACCTAAAGGTGCTAATAGATTTCATGAGAAACATCTAGCTGAATCTGGTTTAGAGATGAATTTTTGGAACTTCTTCATACCAATTGTTAGTACTGTTTTCTCTTCAGTATCTAAGAAGAACGATCAAAGACAGCAAGCACAAGCACAAGATAATAATTCAGAATTACAATACGAATATAATTTAGATGCCTGGAAAAAGAGAGGTGAAGTTACTCAATTAAATTATGATCATAATGTAAAGAAATCTAAAGCTACATATGAGCATGGATTAGATATGGCAAGGCTTCAAGATGAAGTCAATACTCAGAAATATAATCAACAATTAAAGATAAGGCAGCTTGAATTAGAAGGTAAGGATTCAGAGTTTGGTCATTCTGAAGCTTTATATGAAGCACAAATAGGTTTCAATAAATTAAGTGCTCAAGCTGCAATCAATGCAGAGTATAATCAATATCAAGAAATTAGATATGACAATCTAATGAAACTACAAGATGAAGAATTATCTAGTATAGTAGCTATGGGAGCTGCAAAACTTAAAGGTGATTGGCGTAATTCACGTAAAATCGCTCAAGCACATTTATATCAAACAGGTGTAAATGAACAAGTTTTATATGATTCTTTATTAAGTGGAGCTAAAGCTACAAAAGATGCAATCAATCAAGTAGGTTTAGATAAATTAGGAGCTGATGTACGTGCTCAAGCTGAAAGGATAAAACAACCTGGTGAAGTACCTATGCCTTTACAACCATTCGCTACACCATTACCAATGCATATACCCCCAAGACCTCTTACAGAAGCTGACTTCGGTGCTGCACCAATTAAAGGTGCCGCTGCATATGCACCTAGTGCTATGTCTACAGTAGGAGACGTTGTTGGTGGATTAGGTAGTTTAGACCAAAATGTATGGGAAGGTTTAGGGGATTGGCTCAAAAAATGACTAGTAACTAAACATGAGTAACAACAAAAGAAATTTCGAGGGGCACGCCCGTCGTACAGGCTTTAATAGTATACAACTAAGTAGAGCTGCAATTAATGCTAATAAACAATCTAATGCTGAGAGTTTACGAGTTCTTAGAGAGCAACAGATTGATGAAGAGCAGAAAAAACTACAACTTATTAGAGGTAAAGATGCTGCATTCAGAGCTGATCAAGCACAGATGGATGCTAACCAAAACCTTGAAGGAGATTATGCTCAGAATTATTTGAATTCTATAGCTACTAATAAAGGTATAGCTAATGAATCTTTAAATACTAGATTAGATAATATTAAAAGAAAAGGTGAAGATTTAAGAACCTTTAGTGAAGGTGCAGCAAATATTGCAATTAACATAGATAAGATACGAACTGAAAATAAAGAAGTAGCTGCTTTGATAGCTGGTTTTGATTTTGATTTATCTGATGAACAAGTTCAAGAAGAATTAAAAAATTCTAAAATTGCTGAAGACACGCTACAAGCTTATTCTACACAACGTCAGAAACAAGTAGCTTTATATTTAAAAGCTGGTTTAGATCCAAAATTTATCGCAGAAGAAGTTTCTAAAGATAAGAATGCTGATTTTAGATTAGTTAAAGAAAATATAAAAGTACTTGCAGCTCAGTATCCACAATGGTTTCAAAATAAAATACATGAATTAGGGGTTACTACTTCTGCTGAAATTGCTATAGCTAGAGGTGCTATATCTTATCAATACTTAGCTGAAAATGGTTTTGTTGATGAAAAAGGTAAGGTAATCAATAGATCTGCATTAAGGCCATTATTTCAGGGTATGCAATCAGCATACAATTCTGAAGTCAATGCTGCTACTATGCAGGAATTAGAAGTAGCTACTACAAGTAAGTATACTGATTACCTAGATGTCTGGTCATTAGATAAAGATAACCCACAGAATTTTTATAACTTAATAGAAAGTACTAAGAACTTAGTAAAGGATGGGAAGGCTGTAGGTACAGGTGCTGTACAATATCTAATGACAAATGTTTTATCAGATGTTGATACAGTAAGTAACCAAGAATTAGAAGATATACTTGATCTACCTATACCAAAGGAGTGGGCACAAAAAGCTGGACAAACTTTCAGAGATCGATATCAAACAGGTGGTGTCAATGGAGCTATCCTTGCTGAAGTTTTTGAAAAACGCAGTACTGATGCACATAACAATAGAGTTAAAAATGAAAGAATAGAAGCACAAGTTCATAAAAAGAAAATAGAAGAGTCTCTAGCATATGTAAGGGGAGATGATCCTGATAAAGCATGGGATGGAGATGAAAAAGATCTTAACAAACTTATCCTTGAAATGAAGAAAGAGGGTATTGATACTAATCAACTAGAGGTGTATCTTGTAGAGAGTAATGAAAATAAAAATGAATTATGGTGGACTGAATATTTGCAAGAAAAAGATGATAATGGTGATTTACTTTTAAGTGATCTTACAGATGCAGCTATACCACCTGATGTTCGTACTAAATTTGCAGACAAAGCCCGTTCCATGGAGGATCTATATAAAGAGGCTGGGGCACAAGAATCAGAAATAACAAGTACATTCAATACATTATTAAGAGGTAAATTAGGAGCAGAATCAACTGACGATCAAGTATCCTATACACTTAACCCTGCTTTATGGGAAGCTAGAAAACTATTCAAAAGAACATTTAAATATAATCTTAAAACTACTGATCCAGTTAGAGCTTTAAACGATGCAGTAACTAGTACTGTTGAGACTATAGAGAAAGGTGAAGGTAAGTGGAAAGTTATCGGAGGTAGAGAGCATGGAGGAAAAGGCTTTTTCGCAGGATTTAAATCTGGAGATCATGAAGGTGCTTATACAGTAAAACCTGATCTATTAGAAGAAACATTAGTAGAGATAGCTAAAGATCCTTCAAAATTAAAAACTCAATTATTATTCGAACCTTCTGTATATAAAAAAATCAACGAGCAGCTTAAAGGAGGAGGCTCTATAACTATGCCTGACTTATTGAATGACCTAGATATAAGTACAAAAGGTGAGTATGGTACTAGAAGTGAAATGCTAAATAATCAATTAGAACTTTTCGATAAACAGAATGATGGTATATACCCAGAGAGAATGGGTGTTACTATAAGAGACAAACTTCTTGAGGAAACTGAAGATGATGCAATTAAAAATATAATTAAAAGAATTAAAACCCCAACTGATTTATATAATGCAGCTAAAATTATTGAAGCTGAAAAAGGTAACATAGATCCAAAAGAATTGATGGATCCGTCTGTTGCTTCTCAAGTTACAGATGAAACTAGCATTGATCAGGGTGGTTCTGAACCTTATGATTATGATATCAAGGCATCTGATTTTCCATTACCAGAAAGCAATGGGTCTTCAACTATCCAAGAAGTTGACCTTGATGGTACAATCGATTATGTAGAAACTATCGGTGGTAAACGTGTCCGCTTAAATACTTATGAATGAAGAATTATTAGATCCTGAATTAAAACGACTTCAGGAGCAGTATGCTCGTGATAAAGAGGAAACTGCAATACAAGATACGCCAACACCTGCGACACCTACCACACCTGAACCTGATCCTATACCTGCTGCTGATGCACAGATTGCTGCTAACCAACAATTATTAGATAAATTTAAACCTAACGATGTTAGTATGAGTTCGTATCTATCTAATACAAATAATCTATTAGGTTTATCAGAGCAAGAGAAAAAAGATTTACCAAGAAACCTTGCAGAAGGTATAGCTGCTGTACCAATAGGACAGCTTGATTTTGGTGGAGATTTAATTAAAGGTGTTAGTGGAAAGCTTGGTTTAAGTACAGAAAAATTAGATGATGTTTGGGATGAGAAAACTAAATTCAAAAACCCAGCCATTCAATCAATACGTGAGATGTCTTCAGTTGTTTTACCAACTATAGGGGCTATAGCTGGCGGTAACACACAACTAGCTGCAACTCGATTACCATTGCTTTGGAAAGGTTTATCATCAATAGGAATGACTGCAGCTATCGATGCAACCATGATCAGTATAAGTGATGAAGGTGAAAAGGATACATCTATGACAGCTTTAGTTAAAGCTTTTCCTGGTGTATTCGGTACAGATGGCATCATACCTATCCATGAAAAGTTCATAACTTTAAGTGGTGATAGTGCTGCTGTAAGAAAAGAGAAAAATAGATATGAATCAGTAGCACTTAGTATTGCTGCAGATATTTTAGGCTACACTTTAAGTCTCGGTAAGCCTATCATGAAATGGTTTAAACCAAATGATAGTACAGCTGCAGCTTATAAAGCTTCTCAACAAGCAGTAAATGCTGATAATGCTACGATGATTCGTATGCAAAAGATAGAGGAGTCATTAGCTACTGGAGCATTAACAACTGCTGAGAAGAAAGCTCTGATAAAAGAACAAGAAAGATTAGCAAAAGAACTTGTAACTACAGGTCAATCTAGTCAAACAGACAATGGATTAGAATCTTATATAAAAAGACAAACAGATACACGTGATGCTCAGACAACAGCATCAGCTGTAGAGAAACTTCAATCAGGTAAAACAGGATTTGATCCTGATATATACTCCGAAGTATCTAGTGACGCCTCTAAGGCTAGGCAGAGCTTCGAGCCTGGCAGTGTAGCCAATAATATGGGACAAACTACCGGTATCAAGAAAGGTGACATTACAGGCGATCCTAGCCCTATGTTCACTGAATCGATGTTAAGAAAAGGTTTAGCCTCTGGTGGTTCAACTAGAAACTCAGTTATGGGTGTAGCAAAGCACACCGAAATGATGGGTGATTGGGATGCTATTATTGATGGATTTAAGTATACTAAAAAGGATATGGATGATGCTGCTTGGGAAATTTACCAAAGCATCATGAGAGCTGATAGTAAAGAATCTCTTAAAAAACTATTTATTTCTGATAAAGACTTTACTAAGATTATAGAAGGTGTTACAAGAAACAGACAACTAGCTGGTATGTCACAAACTGTTGAAGTAGAAATGCGTGGTATGGCATTTGCTTTACGTGATTTAACTGATAGATATTTAGGACGTTCTGTAACAACAACTTCTGCTAGAGCTATGGATACTTTAGGTAGAGAAGTAAGTACTATTGCTGAAGCTGGTAGAGCTTTCAAAGAAACTGCAGACTCAGACCGTATCAATGAATTAATACTCGATAAAATGCAATTCCTATTTGAGGAATATGGTATTAATAAATATGTATCTGGTTGGCAATTACAGAATAAAAACTTTTGGAATAATTTTTTAAGGAGACAGAATCCACAAGAAATAGCTACAGCAACAGCAGAAGAATTCCAACAGGCACTTAATAAAGAACATGCTAAGGCCATGGAATTTAGGAAAACTTTAGAAACTGTAGCTAAAGAAGAGCCTTTAACAATGAAAGCTTTAGTTGATTCTTATGCATTAAGTCATGGTGATGTTGATACTATCATGAAACTTAATAAGTATGTTGAAAACGAATTGACATGGAAGGGTTTGATTAAAAGTCCTGATCCTAACCGTGTTAATACATTTACAAAATCTTTATGGGCTGTAAGATATAATAATATTTTATCAGGTCCAGCTGCTTTAGCTGCATTAGTAGGTAACACAGGTAGTTTAATCCTTAAACCAATTAATAGTTTCTTAGGTGCTGGTATAGAATCAATTACAAAGGGAAGTATTGAGCCACTTAAAAAAGCAGTATACTACCATGCAGCTGTAAGAGAGACTAATAGACGTGCATTAACTGATGCCTTCCAAACATTGAAAATGGTTAATAACGATCCTAAAGCAATGATGGGTCGTATACGTGAAGATTTCGTTTTAAAAGAAGATAAAACTTGGGAAATATTTGAATCATTAGTACCTCATTGGGAAGCGACTAATAATAGAGGCATGTTGATTCAGTATCAGATAGCTAAAAATGCTCATGAAATGAGTAAAATGTCAGCCTTACGTTATGGTATGACTGGTATGTCGGGTGTTGACTCTTATACAAATACAGCGTTAGCAACTCATATATCTAGACTACGTGCTTGGGATGATGTCTTTACTAAACATGGTAAGGTTACACCAGAGTTATTAAGAATAGCAGAGAAGAAACATTATGCAACTATGTTTGATAAAAATGGTCTTATTAAAGACTCTGCTGTGAAAAGTGCTGCTGGTGAAATTGCACTTAATTTAGATGATGGTATTGCTACTTATATGAATAAAGCTACAACAGCTGTTCCTCTGCTCAAAGGGGCTTTGATGTTCCCTAGAACAGGAATGAACTCAGTTAAAATGGCTTCATCATATACACCATTAATGGCTATACCTGGTTTAAATAAATATAGTGCTGTCTTACATGCAGGTAATAGTATAGATAAAAAAATTGCAGCTTTAGCACAACATGGTATTGATTATCATACAACTCCTAATGCTGATGCAATCTTTCAAAACTTAAAAAATGAGTATACAGGTAGATTAGCATTTTCTGGATTATTAACTGCTACTGGTTTTGGTTATGCAATGGATGGTAATATCAGAGGTAACGGTCCTGCTAGTGCATCTGAACGTAGAAGAATGAGATCATTAGGATGGAGACCTAAAGAAATTAAAATCCTTGGTAAATGGATAAGCTTTAAAGGAATACCTGGTGTTGAACCAGTATTAACTTTACTTGGTGATATGGCATATTATCATAATGATTTAGGTGAAGCACCTTTAGCAAATTTCCAAGATAAACTTTCTTGGAGTTTAAGTGCAACTTTCTTAAATGAAACCCCAATGCAAGGTGTTGAAACTTTAATTTCATTATTCAATCAAGATGAAGCAGCTTTAAAAAGGTTTGCAGCTAATGAAGTATTGAGTTATGTACCACAAGTTGGTGCGTTAACTGTTGTATCTAATGCAATTGATAGTGCTCAAAAGGACATACATAATGATATGTTCGATTATATTAAAAACAGACTTCCTTTAGCTAAATCAACTTTACCAAATCAGATAGATATATGGACAGGTGAACCTTTAAATAATATTGACAATCCCTTACTAAGTGCACTTCAAGCTGGAAGCCCAGTTAAAGTTCATGATGCTGGAGAAGATTGGCGTCAAAAGATGCTTGAATCAGGATGGGATGGAATTAGTATGCTTAGAAAAGATTCGACTGGTAAATTTGAATACTCTAATACTCAACGTGAAGCTATTAATAAAATTCTAGGAACTTATAAATTATTTGAAGGGGTAAAAGAAATTCTAAATTCTCCTACTTATGAAGACCAAGTTAATGCTATGAGAATGTTTAGACGTTCAAATGTAACATATGAACAAATTAAAATGAACGAACAATCTTTACCTATGTTTAGAGAATTGAATAATTTTGTAAGAAGAGCTATTAAAGATGCTGAACTAGAATTACAGAAAACTCAACCTGAAATCTATCAAACTATTATTGATCAAAGATTAATAGATAATTATATTAGATCAGGAGATGTAAAGTCTGCAATAGGTGTAGCAGAACAGAATAAAGAAGATGTCACCCGTTTAATTAACACACGAAAATAACAAAACATTATGGCAACACAAAATTCCTGGGTTGGCAACGGGAGTACAACAGATTATCAATTTGATTTTCCATATCTGAAAGCCGCTGATATTAAAGCTAGTATCGACGCTGCAGAAGAGACTGGTTTTAGTCTTTTAAATGCTACCACTGTACGCTTTAATACCGCCCCTTTAAATGGTGAAAAAATTAAAGTATATCGTGAAACGGATAACTCTTCCTTAACTGCAACATTTTATGCAGGATCAGCAATAAAATCAGAGGATTTAAATGATAATTTTACACAAAGTCAATACGGTGTACAAGAGGTTACTGAAAGATATCTAAGTAATCTTGGCGGTAATATGGTTGGTGACCTTGAATTAAAAGAAGATGTTAAAATAATCTTCGAAGGGGCTACCGACGATGCACATGAAACTACACTTACTGTAATAGATCCTACTGCTGATAGAACTATTAGTTTACCTAATGTTACAGGTACTGTAGTTACAACAGGAGATACTGGTACTGTAACAAGTACTATGCTTACTGATGCTACTATTGTAGATGCTGATATAAATGCTTCAGCTGAAATAACAGTTAGTAAATTAAAGGATGGTGCAGCAAGACAAGTTCTACAAACTGATTCTGGAGGCACAGGCGTTGAATGGACTGATAATTTAGATCTTCCTGGTACATTAGATGTTACAGGAGCTACTACATTAGATGGTACATTAAACGTTACAGGTACTTCAACTCATGCAACAGTTGATATTAATGGTGGTGCTGTAGATGGTACTATTATTGGAGCTAATTCTGCAGCAGCAGGAACCTTTACAACGGGTACTATTGCTACAGCAGATATCAATGGTGGTGCTATTGATAACACTACTATTGGGGGAACAGCTACAGCTGCTGGTTCTTTTACAACTGTAAATGCTTCTGGTGCAATAACTGGTAATCTAACTGGAGATGTAACAGGAGATGTAACAGGAGATGTAACTGGTGATTTAACTGGTAACTCTGCTGGAGTACATACTGGAGCTGTAACTGGTAATGTTACAGGTAACGTAACTGGTAATTTAACTGGTAATGTTACAGGTAATGCAGATACAGCTACAGATTTAGCAGCTGCTACTAAGATAACTAATAGTGAACAGGCTACACATACAGCAAATGATACTACATATTTCACTACATCAGCATCAGATGCTAGATACTTTAATATAAGTTCTGGTGATACAATTAAAGATGGGGTTACATTCCCTGATAATGATACAACTATTGCTACAACAGCAGCTATCAATGATAGGATTATTGACTTAGTTGATGATGTTGGTGGTTTCTGGCCAATAGCAAATGAAACGAGTTTCCCTACTGCTAATCCTGATGTTAATAATGGTACTGGTACTCTTGTTAGTATTAAAGAATTCGCAGCATCACATACACCCTCTAGTGGTTCCGTTACCATCGCGAACGGTGCTGGATCAGGAAATACGGTTACCATTACCGGTTGCGGTAGTACTGTATTAGCCGCTGGATTTGGTGGTATAGTTGAAACAACAAGTACTTTACATGAATATACATTCCATAGATTAACTCCTAAAGCAACAGAAGTTACAACAGTTGCAGGTATATCCGGTAATGTAACTACAGTGGCTGGTATATCTGGTAATGTAACTACAGTTGCAGGTATAGCTAGTAATGTAACGTCTGTAGCTGGTAATGCTACAAACATTAATACAGTAGCTGCTAATAATACAAACGTAACTACAGTTGGTACTAATATAGCAGATGTTAATAATTTTGCAGATTTATATCAAATAGCTACAACAGCTCCTGCTAATGATGGAGGCGGTAATAATTTAGCAGCTGGAGACTTATGGTTTGATTCGTCTTCCAATAAGGCGATGAAAGTACATAATGGTACGTCCTTCCAAGCTGTTACTCCTACTCAATCAGTACTTACAGACATAGCTATTGTATCAGGTAATATAACATATACAGAAGACTTAGGTCTTATAACTGATGCTACAACAACAGGTAGTGGTAATAGCATACCTACTGTTGCAGCTGCCATAACTAATGTTAATACTGTAGGTACTAATATAGCTAATGTTAATACAGTAGCAACTAATAATAGTAACGTAACAGCTGTAGCTGGGAATGCAACTAATATCAATGCTGTACAAGCCAATGCTACTAATATCAATGCTGTAGCGAGTAATGCAACAAATATTAACGCTGTAGCTGCCGATGCTACAGATATTGGAGTAGTGGCTGGTAAAGCTACAGAGATTGGCCTTCTAGGTACGTCAGCTGCAGTAGCAGATATGGCTATACTTGGTACGGCTGATGTAGTTGCTGACATGAATACGCTAGCTACAGCAGATGTAGTAGCTGATTTAAATACATTAGGAACAGCTGATGTTGTAGCTGATTTGAATACTCTGGCTACAGCAGATGTTGTAACAGACATGAATACTTTAGGTACTGCTGATTGCGTATCAGATATGAATACTCTAGGTACTTCAACTAATGTTACTAACATGAATACCTTAGCTGGTATTTCTTCTAACATTACAACAGTAGCTGGTATAAGTGCTAATGTAACAACAGTAGCAGGTGTAAGTTCTAATGTAACAACAGTAGCAGGATCTATAGCAGATGTAAATAGATATGCAAATGAATACCTTATACAAGCAGGTACTCCAAGTGGACCAAGTGCAGGTGATTTATGGTATAACAGTACAGCTAATACTTTAAACTACTATAGTGGTAGTGGATGGACTGGTATAGCACCAGGTATATCTTCTGTTAGTTCTGACACAAGCCCTCAACTAGGTGGTCACTTAGATGCTAATTCTAAAAATATAACAAATGGTGGGACATTTACTGCTACATTCGTAGGTAACTTAACTGGAAATGTAACAGGTAATACATCTGGTTCTTCTGGATCTTGTACAGGTAATGCTGCTGGATTAACAGGCTCACCTAATATAACTGTAGGTACTATTGATGGTACTGCTGGATCTAACTTACAACTCGACTTTGGAACAATTTAATGGCAAAATTATTAAAATTAAGACGTGGAACTACCACGCAACATGGTAGCTTTACTGGAGCCGAAGGTGAAGTTACAATTGATACAGATAAAGAAGTACCTGTAGTACATGATGGATCAACAGCTGGAGGTCATCCTGTAGCTGCTGAAGACATGGCTAATGTTTCTAGTGCAAATATAGTTGGAAGATTATCTGCTGGTTCTATAGCTCATGCTTCCTTAGCAGCTGACGCAGTAGATGGTGATAACATAGCAGACGATGCAGTTGGTGCTGAACATATAGAAGATTTAGCTGGAGATGTTGTATTTAAAGGTACTACTTCTAACTGCGATATGCTGTGGGATACATCTAGAGATTCCCTAGTATTTAAAGATAATGCTTATATAGAACTTGGAACAGGCACAGATTTACAAATCTACCATAATGGATCTAATAATAAAATAAAGACCACTAACGGATCTATCTCTTTCGAGACAGCTAGTGAGAGTATGTTAGATATTCATCCAAATGGAGCCGTTGAACTCTACTATGATGCTGTAAAGAAATTAGAAACATCTTCGACTGGAATACTTGTATCAGGTACATCTAGTAGGATTCAAAGCTCAGGCGAAGTTAATCTAGCCATAGGATCTACCGATGCTGGTGGAGCGGCAATCTATCTTGATGGTGATTCGAACGGAGATTGGTCTGGTGGCGATTATTCGTGGATAAGGCATACGACTGGTGGAGATATGGAGATATGTGCTGATAATCCTTCTAGTGATGGTCATATCTATTTAAAAGTAGCAGATGGAAACGAAAATGCAGTTGTTGCTTTAGCAAACGGAGCCGTTGAACTCTACCATGATAATATAAAGACTTGTGAGACACATAGTAATGGAATAACAGTTCAAGGTCCAGAAGGCGGTAGTGCGCAAATTGCTTTGAATGCAGATGAAGGTGATGATAATGCAGATAAGTGGCTGATTAATGCAGCAGATGGATCAGATCTTACAATACAGAACTACTCTACAGGATCTTGGCAGAATGAACTAACTTTAACTAATGCTGGTAATTTAACTGCTCTTGGCAACATAACTGCTTATTCTGATGCTAGACTAAAGACAGATATCAAAACTATTGATAATGCTCTTGATAAAGTAACTAAACTCAGAGGTGTATCATATAAAAGGTTAGATACACAAGAAGCAGGTATTGGTGTTATAGCTCAAGAAATAGAGAATGTATTACCTGAAGTAGTCGAAGATGGTTCTTATAAATCAGTTGCCTATGGTAATGTTGTAGGTGTCTTAATTGAAGCTATTAAAGAATTAAAAGCTGAATTAGATGAACACAAGAAAAAATGTCCTGCTACTGGAGGTGAATAATGGCTTGTCCTGCAAGTGGAACTATATCAATACAAGATATTGTTGATGAGTTTGGTGGGTCAGGCCCACACTCACTCAGTGAATATTATAGAGATGGTGCAAATGTACCAGGTAATAATACCTCTGTACCTACTTCAGGTGCAATAGCTCTGGGAAATTTCTACAGTGCAGTTAATGAAATACAATATACATGTAGTTCTGATGTACAAAATCTAAATCTAGAAACTGCATTTACTAATAGTAACTGGACATCTACTGTACCTAAGAGATTAATAGTTAATTCTGGTGTTACTGTAGGTACTACTGGTAGTAACTATGCTATAAATGTACCTGCTAGTATGGCGGGTACTCTAACTATAGATAATAATGGTAACATTTATGGTTCCCCTGGATCAGCTGGATCAGCTGGTTCTAATGGAGGTGTAGGTGGTACTGCTATATTCATACATTCTGGTAATACAAGTGCCAATATAACTATAAACAACGCTTCTGGAGCCAACATTAAAGGTGGCGGAGGAGGCGGTGGCGGTGGCGGCACCGGAGGAGCTGGTGGATCAGGTGGTACAGGCGGGACTGGTGGTAATGGTACTTATTATTCTGGTACTGCAACCATAACTGGTCCTGGTGTTTGGGGTAATGGTAATACGATATCACTTCACGCTGGTGTCTGTCGCGATCAATTAAATGGATATTGGAGAGGTTCCCCTCATAATGCTTGTGGTCAGACTATGACTTACTCAAATATGGTATGTAGGAATCATGCTGGATCTGGTAGTTATTATAATGGTCATAACTGGCCTCCTTCAGGAAATTCCTCATGTCAAAGTGGTTGTATAGATACCCACAGTATTGCAGGAACTTGTGACTCTACTAATATGAGTACTCACTTTTACAACCCTGGTATTTTATGTCAAATATTCCCTGGAAACCCTGGATATGAAATAAAATGTAAAGGTACTCAAAGTAACTCCCAATCTGGAGGTTCAGGTGGAGGCGGAGGATCAGGCGGAGCTGGTGGATCAGGCGGAGCTGGAGGTACTGGTCAAGACTGGGATTCTGCAGCAGGTAGCGGATCTTCTGGATCTGGTGGATCAAGCGGTAATGGTGGATCAAGTGGATCTAATCCTGGTAATAATGCTGGACAAGGTGGTACTGGTGGTACTGGTGGAACCGGAGCTACTGGTGGAGCCGGAGGTGCTGGAGGTGCATTAGGTGCATCTGGTAGTAACGGTTCTGGTGGACCAACCGGAAATACTGGAGCTACTGGAAATACCGGAGCAAATGGTAATTCATCTAACGGATCTGGTGGATCTTCTGGATCTGGCGGTTCTGGTGGAGGATCTGCTGGTTCTGGTGCAGCAGCTGGTTATTATATACAAAATAAAGGTAGTGCCACATTAAATAACAGCGGTACTGTTGCTGGACAAGTTTAAACTATTACACAATTATGTCTTTTAAATACAAAATTACAGGCGTTACAACAGCTCATCTTACTGTTGATTTCGAAAATGGGAATTGGGCAAATGTTCCAATCATAAAAGGAGAAACTAAAGAAGAAATAGAAGAAAGAATAAGACAATATGCTACACAAACATCTAAAGTTTTTGATAGTGTATCTGATGTTCCTTTTGCAGTTAATGATGAAGCTACTATATTGAATAGTGTAGAACAGCGAGAAGCTGAAGCTGAGCTAGGAGCTATTAATACTGGGAATACAGTATTGGATTATAAAAGCCAACGTTGGGCACAATACCCTGGAGCAATGGTTCAATTAGAAGCTATGTATAAAGCTAGGCAAGGCGATAGTACATTATTAGATTTAGTTGATAAAACTATTAATGATGTTAAAGCTAGATTCCCTAAAGATACTTCTAATACAACACAAAAAGAGTATTTTGAAGCATGGGATAAAGGTGATATACATGCTGCTAATAAAGAAGGTGATACTAAAACGAAACGGATAATGGGGTATAATGACACTACTCTACACGTATTGTAATTACTATGTCCACTAAATTGACAGTACAAGAATATGTCAAACGTATGGCAAATAAATATAATGAACGTCTTCAGATCTGCAATGGATGTGATGAATTAAGGCAAAATATAAAGGTATGTAAAATATGTGGATGTTTTGTAGTAGCTAAAACAGCTATACCAAGTGCAAGATGTCCCATAGATAAATGGTAACTAATTGAAAACAAAATGACCACCCTTAACCATCATACTCGTTATAGAGTACAAAAACTTATAGATTCTAAAACTGCAAAAGAATTCATTAAATTTTGTGAGACAAAGGAAACAAAAGACGGTATAGAATCAGTATACTCTCCTTTTAATACGGATACAAACCTTAAAAATTTATTAAAAAATAATAAAGAAGCTACTATTAATCAATCTGAAATACAATTTCCTGAAAAATTCCATGATAATTTAAAAGACTTAGGAATTTGGATACGACCTAAATTTTCTACTGATTACTTTTACTCAACTTATGAGAAAGGGTGCTTTTATAAGGCACATCTAGATTCATGGAACACTGGACACTTTAGTCATACCTTGTTCCTAACTAATCCTAAAAGTTATGAAGGAGGGGAGTTAGAATTACTTATAGATGGTAAATTGAAAAAAATAAAACCTAGTGCTGGTTATGTTGTTAGTTATGAAACTGGTATCCCACATCAAGTATTAGAAGTAAAGTCAGGGGTAAGAAAAGCTTTAGTTTGGTGGACAACTTCGATATTTAATTGTATGCAAGATTTATATGAATCTAGATGGCTTTCAAGTAAAGCTTCTGAGGATTACCTAAGAACAGAAGCTGATATAACAACTGATTTAAAATATTTTGCATCTATAGATGAAGTTATGAAACAGACAGAATTAAATAATAAATTAAGAGCTACTTTATAAGTGGATCCTTATATAGATATACCTAGTGCTGGCCTCCCTAAGCCTCTAGATATCCCTCAGTTATACCTCAAACAGCCTTCAGCATATGTACCATCATATAAACCTATGGTGATCGCACCTGCTGATTTAGAACGACCTGAAGAAACTAAAGCAGAAGAAACATCAGAACAACCTGAACCACCAAGCTTAAAGATTCCGGTATTGGATATACAGATGCCAATACCAGAAACAGCTGTAGTGGTAACAGCAGTAACAACAGCGGTGGTAGCAGTAGCTACTACCTCTATTACTCAA
>CEUA01057915.1_pt1 | contig 20360 bp, 16 predicted proteins | sample 361541 | NCBI WGS metagenome assembly CEUA01 (sample SAMEA2623079, study PRJEB7988) | marine metagenome | isolation source: saline water (ENVO:00002010), including
TGACTATTTCTCTCCAATCAGTATGTTGGATTGATGTTAATACAGGAACTTTGCCATCAGTAGAGTCTATAGCAATCTTCATTAAATCAATTCTTTCATTCACATTTAATGCAGGATGCTCTCCTCCTGCTCCACCAATTAATAATGTTGAATTCCCGTTTGATAATCCTTTATTAATCATAAAGTTCAGATTTGATGCAAATGCATCAAAGTCTACTGAGTAGTCTTCTTTGAATGGAGTTGCTACTGCAACCATCGGCCCAACTATTTTTTTTTCTATTGAAGTCATAATCTTTCCTTATAGCTTTTAAATCAAGGTATTCATTTAGATGTAAGTTTCATTGCATTTATTATTGATGACATCATTACAGTCACAATTTATGCATCTGCAAGGATTACATTTACAATATTTATTTTCACATTCATCCTTTTTCATAAATTACATTTTATTATTTTATTTTACAAAAAAAACATTATTTTATTTTGATTTTACTTTTAGAAGAATCCCCATTAGTAATAAAACTAAGATTAAAATAATTACTGGAATTATATAAGAGATAATAATTTCAGTAAAAAATAGTAAATATATTGTTACCAAAAATAAACTTAAGAAACTTATGAATAGGTTGATTTTATATAAATTCATTTTAATTATTTTGTTTACCTTTTGAAATTATTATATAAACTTTTTAAAATCAGCTTAGAGTAAATTTTTTGACAGAATATCTCTTACTATAAAATTAGCATCTTCTGAAACCCCTATAAATTGAGCAGATTTTGAAGAATGCATCCATTGAAGCCCCATAAAATACAAACCTTTATATTTAGTTACTCCTCTTCTTTGTATCGGATGATTATTATCGTCAGTAACATCTAGATCAATCCAGTCATAATCATATCGAAATCCTGTAGACCAAATAATACTATCTTCATCATAGTTTAAATTCAGTTTGTCAATTGATTTTAATTGATCTGAAATAATCCTTTTATCAGTATGTAAATGTTCGGTCTTAGTACTAATATTTTTTTTATTTATATATTTATCTACTTCAATAGACCAGTTTATTGCATATTCATCAGAAAACTTAATATTTTCAAATAAATCATCGTTAACTATTAAATTATCTTTTTTACATTCTCTGATTGTTCCACATATATTTAATCCTTTTTCTCTTAAATCTAAGAGATTTATATCATGTCCTCCCATGCTGCCAGAAGTATGTGCGCTGCATTTCCATCTATTTGCAAAAGGGACTTCATCTATTGTTTTGTTAAATAGGCCCATTTCATAATTCCACCAAGATGAATCTTTACCTCTATATGACCTTGGTCTTCTTCCGCATTTACTAACTGCTAACCAAACTTCCTTTCCTGAAGTTAATAAATCTTCTGCAATTTGTGCTCCAGATTGTCCAGAGCCAACAACTATAACTTTACCTTTTGGTAATTGAGAGGAGTTCTTATATTGAGATGAGTGTATTTGAAATAGTTTGCTATTTATTTTTTTACTTATTTCGGGCTTATGTGCGTTTCCAAATGCCCCACTTGCTATAACAGCTATATTACAGTTTATTATTTTTTTAGATGTTATTATTTTGTATTGATTTTTTTCTTTAGAAATATTTTCAACTTTTTCATTTTCATAAATTTTACTTCCTATAAATTTAGCAAATGATTGAACATAGTTTATAACTTCTTTTTTATTTAAAAATCCGTCAGGATTATCAAAGGGAAAATTATTTGAATCAATGTCAAATTCAGGAATTTTCATTGCCCAGTTTGGGTTTACCAAATAAAAATTGTCCCATCTTTCATTTACCCAGCTATTAGCTATAACTCCTTTTTCTAAAATAATATGATTTATATTTTTTTTAGAAAGAAAATAACTAATACAAAGACCTGCAATCCCAGCTCCTATTATTACTACTGAAGTATTATTTATTTCTTTGTTTGATTGCATTTACAGATAATATAATTTTAATGATTGATAACTTTTAGATTCTTTTGATTCTTGAATCTTTCTTTCATGATATTTATAGCCTGATCATAATTATCAATAAGAATAGCGTTTCTTTCATTAATTATTGCAGCTTCACCTGTAGTTCCTGCTCCAGCAAAAAAATCTAAAATCAGATCATTTTTATTAGAATGTACCTTAATTATTCTATTCATAATTGCTATTGGCTTTTGAGTTGGATATCCTGTTTTTTCTTTACTGTTTGGGCTTACAATTGTATGCCACCAAGAATCTGTAGGAGTTTTACCTTTTGCAGCTTTCTCTGGACCAACAAGATTAGGTGCTAAGTAAGGGATTCGGTCTATATCTTCATAGTTAAAAGTATATTTCTTTGGATCCATTGCGTACCACAAAATATTATCATGTTTTGCAGACCATTTGCTTTTACTTCTTGCTCCATAATCATAAGACCAAATTATCTCATTTATAAATGAGTCACGTCCAAAAATTTCATCACACATTATTTTTGCATAATGTATCTCCCTGTAATCTAAATGTAAAAAGAAGCTGCCATTCGGTTTGAGAATTCTTTTGGCTTCTTCGATTCTAGGTTTTAGAAAAACAATATAATCATCAAAAATATCAGAATAACTTTGCTTTCCTATTATTTCAGTTTTATAAGATTGACCTTTAAACCCTATTCGATCTCCATCTTCAGATCTTGTAGTTTTTATTCGGGTTCTAGATTGTATCTTTCCTGTATTAAATGGAGGGTCTATATAAATTAAATCTATAGAATTCTTTTTAATTTCTTTGAGTATTTTTAGATTATCACCTAAGTGAAGTTCAATGTTATTATCTGTCATACGAATTAATTATTACATTGAAATGATAGCATAAAAGCTCGTAATTTAAACCACATCTTTATAGTAGCTTACAAAGGCCTATGCCCATCAACGCACCAACTAAAGTCGCAATAATATAAGATACGATATTTGATGCTACTAATTTATTTATATTTTCCATTTTATTTATTATTACGTTTTTGTTTAATATTTTCTGAGTAAATAGTTAATATTGAGGTACTGATACCTATTATTATACCTATAAAAAGTCCAAGTCCTAACCATAATCCAAAAAAACTCCCAATCACTATCCCATATAAAAGAGCTAAAATATATTTTCTATAACTCATTTTTATTTATTTTTTCTTGTTTCAATGAAGCTTTTTATAAATATTATTATAGAAAAAATACATGTTCCAACCATTACTAAAAGTCTGAAGAGTCCCCATCCACCTTCATCGATTGATTTAGGAAGCCTTGTTCCTATAAGTGCAACCAGGATCAATATTGTTAGAAGAACAGCAATATGTGCAAAAATCATATTTAGTTTTTGATTTTTTAGTGACAATAAATAGCATATAAAAATTAGTACTCCAAATATTGAGGGTATAAATGCAGTGGGTGAAGACACTTCAAAAAATCCCCAAATTCCCATAATTATTAGCGAGGTTGAATTTATAATATTTGCTGTCTTTGAATTCATTTAAACTCCAGTATTAATTTTATAATATTTATTCCTTAAAAAAATCTCTTCCAATTTTTTGGGGTATTTTTATAGGTTTTTTATCTTCTGTTTCTATCATCCAATCTAACAAATAATCTTTCATTTCTAGGATTATATTATTATTTTCGCTCTTATTAGAAAGATTTATTAACTCCCAAGGATCATTTTCTAAGTCATAAAGTTCATCCAAATCTCCATGCGAATCAGTTATATACTTCCATTTATCTGTTCGAACCATTTTCCTTCTTCCTTCAGCTTCACGAGCCCATAAAGTTTCTAAAAGTGTTCTATAACCCTTAGAGGGTGTAAATTTTTTAAAATCTTCAAATCTAAATTTTGGTCCACCAGCACCATACTCAGAAAAAGCTATATTCTTTCCTTTATTTTTTGTAACGGTTGGCAGTAAATTACCTTGATAACCCCTTATATCATCTTCAGATAAAAAATATTTTTTTGATTCATTCTTTTTTTTCCAGCCTATCCCTTTTTCACTAAAATTTCCAAGACCTTGTAGATGTAGCAGAGTTGGAATTATATCAATTGTACTTACTACAGATTTTTCTTTTATATTTTTTGAAAAATCTCCATTTGGCCAACTAATAATTAAAGGAACCTTAACGAGGCAATCATAAAAAACTCCTCCTTTAACAAACATTCCGTGTTCTCCCATAAAATCTCCATGATCTGAAGTAAAAATAATAATAGTATTTTTCTTCAAATCTAATTCTTCTAATTTTTCAGTTATTTTTTTTATTCCATCATCTATAAATTTACACATTGCTTGATAAACGCTTATTTGTTCTCTGATTTCATATTCTGATTCATTTTTATGGCCCATAATTTCATACAAAATTTTATTTCTTTCAGGAGATGAATCATCATCAAATTCACCAATTCTTTGAGGAGGTAACTTTACTTTTTTTGAAGGAAACATATCAGTATATCTTTTAGGGGCTTCAAATGGTTCATGAGGATCTGGAAATGATACCCAAAGAGCAAAAGGTTGTTTTTCTTTTGAAAAATCTCCATTTTTATATTTCTCTAAAAATTTTATACTTCTTTCTGAAATAAGCGAAGTGCTAAATAAACGTTCCTCATTATCAGATGAGGAATAACATATTTTATTTTCTGTTTTAGCCATTGCTAGCCGATTAGCATTGGCTTTATCAATTAGATCTTCATTCACACCCCAATCCATGCCTTTTGTTCCAGTATTTGCTCCTAAATAATTTCCTTTCGGTAAGCCCTGATGACTTATTTCGAGCCTAACATCAAAAAGATCCAAGTCTGTTTTTTCTATATAGCAATGATTTTTACCAATTAATCCTGTTGTATAATTTGCTTCTTTCCATATTTTAAAAGCATGATTTTGATTTTTTGGAAGAAGTGTTTCATTTCTTCTACATCCTGTTGAATGAGGATATTTTCCTGTCATAATTGAAGTTCTTGCTGGAACACATAATGGGGATGGAGTAATAGCGTTTTCGAAAATCACTCCTTCTTTTGCCAATCTTTCAATTTCAGGGCATTCAATCCCAATCTCTGAGTAAAGACTTAATATTGATGCTTTCATTTGATCTACCATTATGAAAAGTATATTTGGTTTTTCTGGCAACTTAGAGACCTTAATTTTTATCTAATTTGTGTGAATAGTTTTGCAATTTTGTTGATAGTATTCCAATGATTTATATTTAGCATTTTTTGTTTTGTTCCTCTTCCTTTAAACTCAAGTTCTATACTATATCCAGAAAATTTTTCATGTAAACTCTGAACCTTTATATCTCCTAGATCCATTGAAAGAGAATTTATTTCAGGATCATTAGTAAATTTTCTCGCTAAAGATTCTCCATTTATATTGAAATCCCATTTTATAGACTTCACTTTTCCAATTATTGGAAAAGACTTAATTCTTTTTGATTTAACTTCTAAATAATCATTTTTATTATCAGAAGTTTTAAAAGGAATTGCAAAATAATACCACCATCTTGGGGGAGTATCTTTACTTCGATCTCTTTTGATTATGTTTATATAGCTAATAATAGAATCTGAATTTATCTGGATAACTCCTAAGCTTCTTCGGTGCCAAGGGTTTAGAAGCTTTTCTTCTATAACCCCTCTTTCAGCTAATGAAGCATTTATTCCTAGAGTTAATAAATTTTTATGTAAATCATCTCTTGATTTATCTCTAGTATTCTTTTTGAATTTTTCTATCCAATTCATAAATTTAATTATACTGGTGGGCGATACAGGACTTGAACCTGTGACCTCGTCGATGTCAACGACGCGCTCTAGCCAGCTGAGCTAACCGCCCAAAAATTTTTTACTATTATCATTCACTTTTTTCGTCAGAATCTGTCTCTTCATTAACTTCAGAATCTATATCTTCTTCAATATTTAAAACATTTTCTAAATTTAATTCTTCTGAAGATTCTTCTTCTGCACTATCCTCATTTTCATTATTTAGTAATCCTAATAAATCATCTGAAGAGCTAGAACCTTTATTGCTACCTGTATCATCATCACTTGCAATTGCAGCTAATGCTTCCTCAAAAGTAGCAGGAGCTTGAGTCATTCCAGTAAGTCCAGTAACTCCATTAGAGTCTCTTTCTTTATCGATTCCTAATAATGCTAACCCTTCAGGAGATTTATCCATTCTTGCAGGAATTAATCTACCAATAATTACATTTTCCTTAAGGCCTGAAAGTTGATCAACTGAACCATTAACAGCTGCTTCTGTAAGAACTCTAGCTGTTTCTTGGAAACTAGCTGCTGCTAAGAAAGAGTCTGTTACTAATGAGGCTCTAGTAACTCCTAAAAGTACAGGAATTGCCTCTGCAGGCTCTTTATTTTCGCTTAGCATCTTTCCATTTAATTCTTCAAAGTCAAATTTATCTAATAACTCACCTGGCAATAGTCCAGATTCACCTGCATTTTCAATTCTTACTTTTCTAAGCATTTGCTTTAATATGACCTCAATATGTTTATCATGAATATGAACTCCTTGAGATCTATAAACTGTTTGAACTTCGTTTACTAAGTAAGTCTGAACCTCTTCAACTCCTTGAATTCTAAGTATTTCATGTGGATTTTTAGGTCCAGAAGTAATAGGTTCTCCAGATTCAATTTTTTGTCCATCTGAAACTAGTAATTCTGAGGCTGCAGGAATTGCATATTCCCTCTCATTTTCATCTTCCCAAGTAATAGTAATTTCATTTTTTGCTACTGTTACAATACCTTCATATGGTGCAACAATATCTTTAGAAATTTCTTCAAAATTATCTTCTTTTTTTAATTTTGCTACTAGTGATTTTTTTAGAGAAGTAATGGGTTCACCAACTCCAATTCTTTGACCTGTTTTTACAGCTGCTCTATGAGAATCTGAGATTTTTGTAGTTACAGAATTTTTTTCTATATTTGAAACTCTTACTACTCTTAAATCTCCTACATTACCCACATTAACAATTCCAGAAATTTCCGATAATATTGAAACTCCTTTTGGAATTCTTGCTTCAAATAGCTCAATAACCCTAGGTAGACCTGAAGTGATATCTAGTCCTGCAATTCCTCCAGTATGGAAAGTTCTCATAGTCAATTGTGTTCCAGGTTCCCCAATTGATTGGGCAGCAATGATTCCTACTGCTTCTCCCATAAGTGCAGGCTCACCTGTTGCTAAAGAGGATCCATAACATTTTTGAGATATTCCTTTCTTTGCAGTAGAAGAAAGTGGTGATAAACACCAAACCTCTTCAATACCTGCAGCTTCTATCTCTCTTGCTAATGCAGGAGAAATTAGAGTATCTGTATCTGCTAATACCTCTCCAGTTTCTGGATGAGTGACAGGAAGAGAAGGGTACCTACTAACTATTCTTTCAGCAAGACTTGATCCCATATTATTATCTTCTTTTTCAATTTTAATTCCAACTGCATTTTCATCTTCAACTGTGTTTATAATCAGGTCCTGAGCAACATCAGCTAGACGTCTTGTCAAATATCCAGAGTCAGCCGTTCTCAATGCAGTATCAGCAAGCCCTTTTCTAGCTCCATGCGTAGAAATAAAATATTCCATTACTGAAAGACCTTCAGCAAAAGATGATCTGATTGGAAGCTCAATAATTCTTCCTTTAGGATCAGACATTAGTCCTCTCATTCCAGCCATTTGTTTTATCTGTGCTAAGTTTCCTTTTGCACCTGAATCCGCCATAGTATAAATTCCAGCATAATTAGGCAATGAATCAGAAACTGCAGATTCCATTTTTTTTGAAACGTCTTCCCAAACATTTATGGAACTTTGATATCTTTCAACCTGAGTAATCATTCCTTCCATATACTGTTCATCAAGTTTTCTTATTTTTTGGTCTGCCGATGAAAGTAGAGATTGTTTTTGAGGAGGTGTGACAATATCTTTGATAGCTATAGTAGTTCCAGATACAGTTGCATATTTGAATCCTATATCCTTTATATCGTCTAATACGACTGTTGTTACATCTTTACCAAGAAGATCATAACAATCTGAAACTAAGTTTTCTATTAAAGCCTTTGTGAATTGTTGATTTCTAAATCCTAATTCTTCAGGTATTATTTCATGCCAAATCAATCTTCCTACAGTTGTTTCATGATCTTCATCATTTATTTTGATTTTTATTGGTTCTCTTAATGTAAGTTCTTCTATCTCATGTGCAAAAATGGCAGATTCCCGCGTATTATAAAAAGGCATATTTTCTTTATCTTCAGCTTCTTCCATACCTGTCAAATAATAAATACCTAAGACCATATCTAGATTTGGAGCAACAATAGGCTCGCCTGATCTAGGAGCCAACATATTATTTGTTGATAACATTATTTTTTTTGCTTCAAGAACAGACTCTTTTGATAAAGGAACATGAACAGCCATTTGATCCCCATCAAAGTCAGCATTAAATGCTGTACAAACTAATGGATGTAGCTGAATTGCAGATCCCTCAACAAGAACAGGTTGGAATGCTTGTATTCCAAGCCTATGAAGAGTGGGAGCTCTGTTGAGCAATACGGGATGATCTTTGATAACCTCTTCTAAAATATCCCATATTTCAGGTTGAGATTTCTCAGCTAATCGTTTAGCTGATTTTATATTATGAGCATACCCTTTAACTACAAGTGAGTTCATTACAAAAGGTTTAAATAGTTCTAATGCCATTTTTTTTGGTAATCCACATTCATATAATTTTAATTGAGGACCAGAGATTATTACTGACCTACCTGAGTAATCAACTCTCTTTCCTAATAAATTTTGTCTAAACCTACCCTGTTTTCCTCTAAGCAGATCTGTCAAAGATTTTAGCTTATGATTATGAGATCCTAAAATTGGTCTACCTCTTCTACCGTTATCTATTAAAGCATCTACTGCTTCCTGTAACATTCTTTTTTCATTTCTTATGATTATTTCTGGAGCTTGTAGATCTAAAAGATGCTTAAGTCTGTTATTTCTATTAATAACTCTTCTGTAAAGATCATTTAAGTCGGAGGTTGCAAATCTACCTCCGTCTAACTGGACCATAGGATGAAGCTCGGGAGGTAAAACAGGAAGAACGGTTAGAACCATCCACTCAGGTTTATTTCCACTTTGTTTGAAACTTTCTATCACCCTCAACCTTTTTATTGCCTTTTTTCTTCTTTGGCCTGAGGTTTGTCTAATTTCATCAATTAGTTGATCTGTAGCTTTTTCTAAATCAAATTCTTTTAATATTTTCAATATTGCTTCTGCACCCATTTCAGCAATGAAAACAGGTCCATACTTATCTCTATATTCTCTATATTTAGCTTCAGTTAGAAGCTGCATTACGTCCAATGCTTCAAGTTCTTCTATTTTTGTATCTGTAAGATCTTGTTCTTCTTCAATTAAGTCTTCATATTTACTTTTTAAAATATCTTTAAGTTTTTCAGGATCTTTCAGTTCAGATTTTTTAACCTTAACTTCAAGTCTTTCTAATTCTTGTGCTATTTCTTCTGAAGCAAGTATTTCGTCGCACTTTTTATTTAAATCATCTATTTTTTGCTCTGTATCTTGTCTGAAAAAATTAATAGCATCTAGTTTTTCATCATTATTAATTGATGTGACTATATATTGTGCAAAATATAAAACCCTTTCTAGGTTTTTTGGAGATACATCTAATAATAGGCCTAATCTAGAAGGCGTGCTCTTTGAAAACCAAATATGAGCGACAGGAGCTGCAAGTTTAATGTGCCCCATTCTTTCTCTTCTAACTTTTGCCCTAGTTACTTCAACTCCACATCTGTCACAAATGACACCTTTGTATCTTATTTTTTTATATTTCCCGCAATAACATTCCCAGTCCTTAGTTGGCCCAAATATTTTTTCACAAAACAAGCCATCTTTTTCAGGTCTTAATGTTCTATAGTTTATGGTTTCAGGCTTTGTTACCTCTCCATAAGACCAAGCTCTTATTTGCTCTGGTGATGCAAGTGAAATTCTTATTGAATTAAAGTCAGATGATGATCTAGTTGTCATTATTTTTCTCCTTAGTTAATTTTTCTACAATTATTTAGAAAATTAATTTTTTTCCTCTTCAGTTTCCTCTGATTCAGGATTTTCTTCTTCACTTGAATTTTCTGTTTCAGGAAGGCTTATTTCTATTTCTTCTTCTTTATCGCTATCTTCTGCGTCCTCAACTTTTGAAACTTCTCCATCAATTACTTTTTCTGATTCGTCATCATCAGTCTCTAAATCGACATCTTCTTCAAAATCTGAAATATCTAACATGTCATTCCAGTCTATTTCACCTGATCCAGGCCCTGTTCCCTGAGGCAATTCTTCTGCCAAACTCTTATTTAATAGTTCTATTGAAAGACCTAAACCTTGAAGCTCTTTTAATAGAACATGGAAAGATTCAGGAACTCCTGGTTGAATAACTTGCTCACCTTTGACAATTGCTTCATAAGTTTTAACTCTTCCCACAACATCATCAGATTTAATTGTTAACATCTCTTGGAGAGTATAAGCTGCAGAATATGCTTCTAAGGCCCACACTTCCATCTCACCAAATCTTTGTCCTCCAAACTGAGCTTTACCACCAAGCGGTTGTTGGGTAATCAAAGAATAGGGGCCAGTAGATCTAGCGTGTATTTTATCTTCAACAAGATGAATTAATTTCATCATATAAACACTACCTACTGTTATTTGATTTTCAAATTCTATTCCGGTTTTTCCATCAAAAACTTTTTGCTTACCAAATATTGGAGCAGACATTTTCTTTTCTCTGGATATTTCTAATGCTTTTTGCATAAGCCCAGTTGGTTTCAAATTATCAATTTTTTCACCTGCAACTTCTTTTAACCATATGGATAAACAAGCATCTCTTGCAACTCCATTATTAGAAGCAGCATCACTCCAAAGTTTATCTCGTTGATAACCTCTTTCTTCTAACCATTCATCTACAAGCTCCCAATTAATTTCACTATCATCAGACTTCGTTTTATCTAGAGCATTTGATTCTGTAACAAACCATGATCTAGCTAAATGGTCTTCTATGATTACATCATTTGCACCGTCGAAAACCGGGGTTCTAGCCTTGAATCCTAATGTTTTAGCAGCCCAGCCTAGATGTGTTTCCATTATTTGCCCAAGGTTCATTCTACTAGGAACTCCAATTGGATTTAAAATAATATCTATAGGGGTTCCATCCTCTAAATAAGGCATATCTTCTCTAGGCAAAACCCTTGAAACAACTCCTTTATTTCCGTGTCTCCCAGCCATTTTGTCACCTTGAGTGATTTTTCTTGTATGGGCAATCCATACTCTCACAATTTTTTGAACACCAGGTAAAAGTTGGTCTCCGTTTTCTTTTGTAAGGATTTTTACATCTATTACTTTTCCATGTTGACCATGAGGGACTCTAAGCGAACTGTCTTTAACATCTCTTGCTTTTTCTCCAAAAATAGCTCTTAATAATTTTTCTTCAGCAGTTAATTCGGTTTCTCCTTTAGGAGTTATTTTTCCGACCAAAATATCACCTTGATTAACCCTAGCTCCAATTCTTACTATTCCTTCTTGGTCAAGGCTAACTAGAGCTTCCTCTCCAACGTTAGGAATATCTCTTGTGATTTCTTCTGGACCTAGTTTTGTGTCCCTTGCTTCAATATCATGTTTTTCAATGTGGACTGATGTGAATCTATCATTTCTTACAAGATCTTCATTTAATACTATTGAATCTTCATAATTTAGGCCTTCCCAGCTCATAAATGCTACAGTAAGATTTTGACCTAAGGATAATTCTGCTCCATCTGTAGATGTTGAATCTGCAAGAGGTTGCTTAAATTCTACTTTTTGACCTTTTTTTACAACAGGGATTTGATTAATACATGTTCCTTGGTTTGACCTTCTATATTTATACATATCATGTACATGGTCATTTCCGTCTAGATCGGTAACTATAACCCTGTCAGCATTTACACTAGAAACGATCCCTTCTGCTCTTGATTCAATCACCTGACCCGAATCAATAGCAACCCTTCTCTCCATTCCGGTGCCAACAAGCGGAGCCTGTGGCCTGATACATGGAACAGCTTGTCTTTGCATATTTGATCCCATTAAAGCCCTGTTTGCATCATCATGCTCCAGAAATGGAATTAATGCTGTAGATACAGACACAATCTGCATGGGAGATACATCCATATAGTCAATGTTTTCGGGAGTCTCATGAGCAAAACCTTCTTCTTCTCTTACTTCAACTTGTGAAGAGACTATTTGTCCTTTACTATCCACTTGCGTAGTTGCTTGACCTATTCTGAAATCTTCTTCAATGTCAGCAGTCATGTAAGACACATCTTTAACATCTGATGAGGGGAACGGCACTACTTCTATTTTTCTTTTAGAAAGTTTAGAAATTTCTTCAAATACTTGCTTGCTAATGGCTTTTCCAGATTCAACTAATATCTTTCCGTTATCATCCTTAACATCGTCTGCAGGGATCCGTCCTATAATATCCTCGCTTTTACTGTCGCATTCACTTAAAACCTTCCTGTAAGGAGTTTCAATAAATCCAAATTCATTTATTCTTCCGAAAGTAGAAAGAGATCCTAACAATCCAATGTTTGGTCCTTCAGGGGTTTCAATAGGGCAAATTCTGCCATAATGAGAATGGTGAACATCTCTTACATCAAATCCAGCTCGGTCTCTAGATAATCCTCCAGGACCCAATGCAGACAATCTTCTTTTGTGAGTCAATTCTGCAAGTGGATTTGTTTGATCCATAAATTGTGACAATTGAGATGCTCCAAAAAATTCTCTCAGCGCTGAAACTATAGGTCTAATGTTAATTAATGCTGCGGGAGTAGTGTTACTAGGGTCTATTTGAGTAGACATCCTTTCTTTAACTACACGTTCCATACGAACTAATCCAACTCTAATTTGGTTTTGAATAAGTTCACCCACACCCCTTACTCTTCGATTTCCTAAATGGTCTATGTCATCTTTTCTGACTTGACCATTATTGATTTGAATTAACCTACTGATTATTCCTATGATGTCTTCTTTAGTTAATGTTCTGTCTTCCGCAGTTAAGTCTTGTTCTATTTTTGCATTTAGAAGCTTTGTGCTTAATTTATGCCTACCAACCTTTCCAAGATCATATTTCTTGGGATCAAAAAACATACCATCTATAAGATTTTTAGCGTTTTCAACACTAGGTGGCTCTCCAGGTCTAAGTCTTTTGTAAAATTCAATCAATGCTTCATCTTGAGTTACATCTTTACCTTCTCTTGCTAAGGTTGCTTTGATGAACTTATGTTGAGAATCTACATCAACATTTTTAAATTGATTTGTTATTTTTTGGTCAGTATCCCAACCTATAGCTCTTAGCAAGGTTGTTATATTTGCTTTTCTTTTTCTATCTACTTTTACTGAAATAATATCTTTATTAGATGTTTCTAGTTCTATCCACGCTCCTCTGTAGGGTATAAGCTTAGCAGAACATAATTCCCTTCCTGTTGCAGGATCAGTTTCAGTTGTAAAATAAGCTCCAGGTGACCTAACTAATTGAGATACAATGACTCTTTCGGCTCCATTTATTATGAATGTTCCTGTTTTTGTCATTAAGGGCAAATGTCCAAAAAATAGTACTTGCTCTTTTATTTCCTGCGTTTCTTTAATTACTAGTTGAACAGTTATATATAAAGGAGCTTGATATGTAACCTCTCTTTGTCTACATTGCTCCTCTGAGAGTTCAGGATCCCTAATTTCATGATCAATCAGCCTTACTTCAAACCTTCCACCAGAAAAATCTTCAATTGGAGAGATTTCTTCAATCAGCTCTAGTATTCCTGGCCCTTTTAGCCAATCGAAAGATTCAGTTTGAATGTCTAAAAGATTAGGGACATCAACTACGTTTTCAATTCGATTAAACCATTTTTTATTATCAATATTTGAAGTATCTCTATCTGCTATTACCATGTAATTTCTCCAGTTACTTTAAAACAAAAAACCCTCTCAACGATTTAGGTCAGCTCGCAGAGCGGGTAATAAAATTTATATTATTCCATTATGATAAGATTTATAAAAAGAATAATCAATAGATTTTCATGCGTATTTGAAAGGTAAATTATTGAATCAGGCAAATAATATTAGCAAAACTATAATGTATAGCCATCCTACTTGCGGTTATTGTGATCTTATGAGGGAAGAATTGCTACAAGAAAAAATTGATTTTGAAGAAATAGATGTATCCAAGCAACCAGAAATGTGGAATGAAGTTGAAAAATTATCTGGAGGAGACAGAATAACTCCTGTTTTGGTTAGAAGCAATGGAGAAGTTGAAATTGGTTTTAGAGGAATTGGATGTAACTACAATTCGTAATTTTTACTATGCTTTCTAAAAAACGTGTATTCTTATTTTTTTCTGTTTTTTTATTTCTACTTCTTGCAATCTATATAATACTATCTTTCTACATAACCTCTTTAGCGATAAAAGCAACTAGAAAAATTCCTGAAAGTGATCCAAGTTCAGTAAATCTTCAATATTCGAATCAAGTTTTTTATACTGAAGATGGAATTAGGTTAAATGGATGGTTTATTGAGAATACTAATTTGGAAACTGTCATTATTATCCACGGGATTGATGCAAATAAATCTGATGGTTACATTTTAGATCTTATGAAAGATACTTTTGATATGGGCTATTCTGTTTTTGTGTTTGATTTGAGGGCTCATGGAGAATCTGGAGGTAAAAATTTAGGATTAGCTTATAAAGAAAGAAAAGATTTAGAATCTTCAATTAAATTCTTAAAAAATCAATTTAATATAGAAAAAATTGTTATTTTCGGAATAAGTTATGGAGGTACCATAGCAATTTCTAATTCATCTCTTGATAGTTCTATTAGAGGGATTGTTGTTGATAGCCCTTTTTATGATTTGCCAGAATTATTATCCTCCGAAGTATCTAACAGAACATTTATACCTGAATTCATAGCTAAATTACTCAAATTTGGGATAATCAGAAGTGTTGATTTATTATACGAAATAAAAACCAATGATATTATCTCAGGAATTGATTCAGTGAAGAATTTCAATAGCCCTGTTTTACTATTTCATTGCAAAGATGATGAACGTATTCCCATTAGTCATTCAAATAGAATTAATAAATTCTTGCCAAATAATAGTAAATATATTATTTATGATAATTGCGATCATGCCAAAGGATATGAAGAAAATACTATAGATTTCAATAAACACCTGAAGGATTATTATGAAAATTCATTCAACTAGATAAGATTATTTGATTCAATAAGTTCATCAAAATAATATAAATATCTGAGAATTTTTTTTCGTTTTTTTATAGATAATCATTTAGGATTATTTCTAATTCATTTTTATCATCATCATCCATATTAGGTGTTGGATACCTTACATTTGAATAATTAGTTATTTTTCTTTGCTTCATTATTTCTTTTCTTATTGATAAAGAAATGCCAGCTGTATTTTCATATCTTATTAATGGTAGCCATTTGTAAAATAAATTTTTTGCTTCGTTTTTTTTATTGGTTGAGTATAGGTCATATATTTCAACTAATACTTCTGTGAAAGCAAAACCTGTCATTGTACCCGATGCTCCCCTCATAAGTTCTTCTAAAAAAAATAATCCTCCAAGTCCACCAAAAATTTTAAGATTTTTATCTTTTATTTTTGCTATTTTTGATATTTTTGAGGGTGTGGGTGGATCTTCTAATTTAATTGAATTTACTTTGTCTAAATTTTTATCAAGCATAACCATAAATTCAGGGCTCATATTAACCCCTGATTGTTCAGGCAAGTCTTGAATTACTATTTTTGTATCTTTTGAAATAACATTATTTACTTCTTCATAGTATCTAAATAAAACCTTTTCATTTGGCTTTTTCATTATTGGGGGAGCAAGCATAACCTGTTGAGCTCCACTTTCCGAAGCTTTAGAAGCATATTTTGAGGCAAGAAAACCACTTTCAGCACTAACGCCAACTGTTAAAATTAAAGAAAGCTTTTTGGATAACTTTGAAATTTCATCGATTAATAGATTTCTTTCTGCCTCGGACAGCCGATGTGCTTCGCCCATTACGCCAAGTAAAACCAAGCCTTTGCAACCAGAATTTTTAGCAAAGTTACAAATGCTTTCCATGGACTCAAAGTCTATTTCATTGTTGTCATTGAAAATAGTTGGCATCATAAAATGCACTCCATTATTTTCCATTTGATCTCCCTATAAATTTTTTCTTAGTAATACTGCAATTATAGAGAAGATAATTAATAAGATAGCCCTTGGGACTAGAAATTTTATTTTTTCTTTATAATTCAATTTATAACCAAGAAGTCTTTTTGTTTAAATTTATTAATTTATGATAATTAATATAATTATTTTCTTAAAATATAAACAATTTGGTGAAAAATGACAGAGCAAATATATAATTCGGACGCCTATATAAAAGAATTAGAATCTAAAATAATTGAAGTTAATATGGATCATATTGTTTTAGATAAAACTATTTTTTTTCCTGGTGGTGGAGGTCAACCAAATGATCTAGGTTCAATTTATTTAAAAGATAAAGAATTTAAATTAGAAAAAATTTCTTGGAAAGATGGAAAAATTGCACATTTCTTAAATGATAATAATTTGAATGTAGGAGATTTAATAGTTTGTAAATTAGACTGGAGCAGAAGATTTAAACTTATGAGAACTCATACAGCTATGCATATATTATGTGGTGTAATTTGGAGAGATTATCAAGCAGCTGTAACAGGCGGGAATATGGAACCATTAAAAGGTAGAATGGATTTTGAATTCCCTTCATTATCTGCTGAATTAACTGAAGAAATTGAACAAAAACTTAATATTGAAGTACAGAAAAATAGAAAAATAACAGTAGATTTTTTACCTAGGGAAGAAGCCTTTAAAATCCCTGACCTGATAAGAACTAAGGTAAATTTACTTCCTGAATCCTTAAAAATTATTAGAACAATAAATATCCATGGACTAGATCTCCAAGCTGATGGTGGGACCCATGTTTCAAGTACTATTAATGTTGGCAAAATTAAGATAACTGGTCATCAAAGCAAAGGAAAAATAAATAAAAGAATTCGTATTGCAGTTTTAGACAATTAATCATTTGTGCATTCAAAAATTATGAATGCACAAATATATTTTTTTATTTAGATCTTAAAGTTAGTATTCCAAGAACTACAATAGCTATTGTACTTCCTAAATATGGGATAATCATAAGATCGTTTGTATATTCTCCCATTAGGCAAAGAATAATACCTACTATTGTTACAACAGTAAGAATAATAGCAATTATTTTATTAAATGAATTTGTAATATAAGCGCTTATTCCTACTAGTGCAAAACCTAGAAACAACAATATGCTTCCACCTGCACCTAAAGCTTGACCACCTGCCCACATAGAAGCTGCAGTTCCCATCCCAGCACCTCCTGCTATAGCAGCGGCACTAGCACTAGCCCCGTATAGTAAACCTTCACCAAAAACTAGGGTTACACCAATAACCATTGCCATACCACCAGCTACAGAATAATTCACTACGCTGTCATTAGAATTCATAGAATTAACAAAATATCTTATTCCTAGAACCTGCATAACTAAACCAATGCTCAAAAACAAGAAATTAATTTGAGCCCAATCTGTATTTGCAGTAGCAAGCTCGCCAAGTACAGCTTGGGTATCTCCCCATGAAACACCAGAACTAGGACTTATTGGTCCTGTAAAGGCCATAACCAATGTTAAGATTGGTCCAACAATCATCATGATTGAAGCAAATTTTTTAGAAATCATTTTCCCTCTTTCCTAAATTTATATCTTCCAAACATATCTAGAAAAAGAGTTAGTTACAAAGAGATTATGGAGCAGATTTATACTTTTTTTATTTAAAAGTTTTTGATTACGGAATAAGATTATCGTTTCTTAGTTTTTCCCATAGACTGTCGTCAATTTTATAGGATAGCATCTTTAAATTATCCTCAATTTCTAGTGGAGTTCTCGGTCCTGGAATAGTAGAAGCTACGGAAGGATGATTGAGTCCGAATTGTAAAGCAGCAGCTTTTAAAGGGACGTTAAAATTATCACAAATATTTTTAATTTTTTTTGCTTTATTTATTATATCTGATGGAGAAGGTTCATAGAAATAAGTAGACTTTTTATCTAAATCAGATGCTAGGATGCCGCTATTATATGGTCCTCCGATAATTATACTGATTTCTTTTTTTAAGCATTCAGGTAGTAGTTTATCCAAAGCAGAATAGTCTAATAATGTATATCTTCCTGCTAATAAAAAACAATCAAATTCACCCTTTTTTGCAAACTCTAAAAGCATCTCCCATTCATTCATACCTGCTCCTATAGCTTTAATAACTCCTTGTTTTTTTAGTTCTAGTAAAGTGGGCAAAGTCTCATTTAAGGCAATTTCATAATTATCATCAGGGTCATGAATGAAAATTATATCTATATTATCTATTTTTAGTCTACTTAAGCTTTCTTCAATTGATCGAAGAACACCTTCTCTCGAAAAATTAAATACAACATTATTTTTATAATATGATGCTTTCAAATTTGTTTCTAATGCAGGTGTTATTTTATTACTTGATTTATATTTTAAAGCTTCTTCTTCAGGAAGGATTAGACGGCCAACTTTACTTGATAATACAAAACTATTTCTATCTAAACTAGGTAAAAAATCTCCATAAAGTTTTTCACTATTCCCTGTCCCATATAATGGAGCTGTATCAAAGTAATTAATCCCAGATTCGTATGCTTTTTCTAGTGTTTTTCTTGCCGTGTTCTCATCTAAACTTCCTAAAGGTGCCCCACCCATTCCAATTTTAGTTATTTCTAGGGTAGTTTTACCAATGATGCTTTTTTCTAATTTTATAGACAATAAAATTTATCCTTTAAGTTTTTTTCCATTTAAAAGAATACCAACGAAAGTATTTCTAACAAGATAGTGATAAGTAATAATAGAAAAAATTGTTGTTAAAAAGATAATAATAATAAATTTTATAAAACTATGAACTTCTAATCTTGAAAGAATTCCTTGAAACAAAATTATAAAAGGAATATGAATAATATAAATATAATAAGATGCGTTTGATAAATACCTTATTTTTGAGCTAGATTTATTTATAAATTTATAAAAAATAAGAACTATTACGAGTATAGAGCTCCATGTATATATAAAGTTAAATAATTCTCCAATTAATAAAATTTTATTTTCACTAAGAAATAAACAAATTATAAATGAAGCAAAAGGAAACACATAAAATAATTTTTGTTTTTTTGATAATTTTTCTATAAAACTATGCCCATTGTTTTCAAGCTTAAAAAATAATGCTCCAAATAAAAAAAATGTAAAATAATAACCTAATATTGACCAATGAGGAAAAAAATTCAAATCAGTAGCTGGCCTGGCTATAACTTCTTCTGGTTGAAAAATTAAAAAAAATAAGCTCATAAATATCATTGCAATTAGGAGGTAAATTGACTTTATTTTTATACTTATTACGTTTAAAAAATAAATAATTATTGAATAAATAAATGTAAAAATTAATAAAAAATACATGAACCAAAGATGTGCATGGTTAAATCCTTCATTATCTTTAGATTCTTTTGCTTCCCTCGTAAGATTTAATGAATCCCAATCAACAAAAATGCTTCCAATCCAGAATGTAGATATAAATAAAATAGTTATTATTGGTACGAAAACTAAGTATGGTAATCCAATTCTTCTTAATCTGTTATCTATGAAATTAATAACACCTCTTTTGTTTATTATCATTTCAGCAAAAAAACCACTAATAATCATGAAAAGAGGCATTCTGAATCCGTGTATCAATAATACTAAAATTCCATAGCCGTCTTTTTCTTCATAATCTCCATACCAGGGTAGGAATGGAATAGTAGCATGAAGAATTATGCCTATATACATAGCAAATGCTCTTACTGAGTCTAAATAATGAATTCTTTGAGTAGACATTTCTTAATTATATAATTATTGTATGACTAAGTTTCTTCTAGGTTTTATATTGATTTTTATTTTTTCATGCTCAAGTGAAGAAGCTCCTAGTGCATCCACTAATAATCAAAATTCTGGCATTTCCAACCGCTTAGATAGTGCAAATAAAGAAATATCTAAACTAGTTGAATCAGCTACAGAGAAAGATGAATTAATCGATAGAATAACTCAAGAATTATCCTCTACCAACAAGGCAATAGATATCTTAAGCAATAGCTTGGAAGAATTGAAGTTGCAGTATAGTGATCTTAATAATAAAAACTTGAATCTAAGTGAAGAAATCGAAAAACTTTT
>CEUA01083127.1_pt1 | contig 20221 bp, 13 predicted proteins | sample 361541 | NCBI WGS metagenome assembly CEUA01 (sample SAMEA2623079, study PRJEB7988) | marine metagenome | isolation source: saline water (ENVO:00002010), including
TAAATAAATCCCACCATGAAGGTTTAGATATATCTCCTTCTTCGTTGAAATAAGATCTAGCACTAATTGATAAGAAGTCAATTATTAATACTACTATGAAAATTATTATCAGGTATGAGATAACTTTGTCATACTGGAGAAATTTAAGATATAAGTTGATGTAATATCCAATCCCACCAGCACCTACAATCCCAATAACAGTGCCATGCCTAACATTATACTCAAACATAAAAATCATCTGAGAAATTAAACTATTTGCCATTTCTGGGATAACTACGCCAGTTGCAATCTCTATTTTTGACAACCCCATGGATCTCGCAGATTCAAGAGGGACGTTATTCATGCCTTCAATCGCCTCATATTGAAGTTTCCCAAGATAACCGACTGTGTATATTGTCATTGCCAGAACTCCAGACAAAGGCCCAAAGCCAACTAGTATCACAAAGAATATTGCCCATATTATGCTTGGTAAACTACGTGCCGCTGCCAATACGATCCTTGCGAAATATGATAACGAGAGGGAACTCAAATTTCGAGCAGCCAAAATCGAAATAGGTAAAGAAATAATTGATCCAAAAATTGTCGATACAAATGCTATTTTAATGGTTTCCGTCATCCCAATCCAAGCGGTAGAACAAGTAAAATCAAACAACGGATAAGTTGTACAAACAGGATAGTTCTGTGGTTCAAGAACACTCCAGTCAGGAGGCCATAAAGATTCACCGAAGAAAATAAATAAGTTCTCAATGCCACCAGATAATCTCCCCCAGTCGTCTACCATTCCGTTCAATATCGAGAAAGAGAACATTATTAGAATTAAAGAGAGAGAAATAAACTTAGATTTCAGCGTAATCATACTTTGACCTCTAACATAGTAACTTCAGTTATGAATGGATTTATTCTACCGTCATCTATTACCAATAATCTATCGGCCATGGATTTCGCTCTTGATACATCATGTTCAACAACAAGTAACGCAGCATTATTGTTCTTGACGTATGTGACGACACCTCTCAATACAGTTTCCATAGTTTCATCATCTAACTCACTAAGGAATTCATCTGCTAGAATTAATGCTGGTTCCTGTGCCAATGTTCTTGCTGTCGCCACTCTTCTTTGCTGCCCTCCTGATAATCTCCTAATGGGTTCTCCAATTTTGTCAGTTAATCTCATTTTTTCGATGGCATCACGAGACTTTCTTTTTGCCTTAGTAGAGGGAAATAATGATAGTACAGAATTACTAAACATCTGAATATATTTATTTCTATGGATTATCTCCTTCTTTTGTCCTGCATTAGCTCCCAACATAACATTATGCATTACACTTGCATGACGTACCAAACCTAATTTTTGGGGGATATATCCTAACTTTCCTCTTTTTGGTCTATGCGGCACCACTCTTCCGCACACTTCTACTGTTCCAGAAATGGATTTCACCAACCCTGCAATCGTCCGTAACAATGTAGTTTTACCGACTCCGGATGGTCCAGCAATAGCTACAATCTCTCCTGGAAATATTTCCAAATCAGGGATTTTTACCAAAGTTTCACCATTTTTATATCCTATTTCCACATCAATTAGTTTAACTATTGGTTTCCCAATAACTTTGGCTACTACATTATCTTCTCTCATATGATAATCACCAAGGTTTAGTGGAAAGTTTAGGCGAACCTAAACCATTATTTGGTACTGTCGGGGATATTCTCCCTCACTCTTCATTAAGAATTTCAAAATATTCTATGTAATATGTACTTATTCCGGGTATGTGACTAATCAAATCTGAGAAATCACTCAGATGTTCTTGAGAGGTAACTCTGACTACGCCAGCAGAATTAAAAATACTATCTAGAATTTCAGAACCACAAGTTTCTTTGTCAGATTCCTCATCAATAACATGTACTGAAATATCATAACATCCAGTATATGTCTTGCCTGCAAAAGAATAATTTTCGACATACATTTCATAATTTAGAGAAATAAATGCGTTTAGAACTGCAGTTCTACTTTGCACATCTAACTTTTCAGGATTATAAATTACAGTGCTGGTGGGAATTTTACTATCAAATGGAAGATACATATATTCACTTGAATTAAGACACCAATCTAAATTATTTTCTTCATCTTCATTTTCACAATAAGATTCTAAATAACCCTCTTCCACAAAGGCAATGTCTCCAAAATCATCAGAAAGACATTTCAAAGCGCCTAAATTACCATGATACGATGAACCCACCTCAGGTATTGAAGAATTAGGATTAAAGAAGTTTAATATTGTTGCATTCAAATCGTCAATATTTTTGGAATCAATGTCATTTTCCATATATCCTTCACCAATTAGATATCCAATTGGTGAAACCATGCCCGACAAACTCATCCATTCTGAGTGACAGGAAGTTTTTCCTTCCAATAGGGAATAGGGATTTGTATTTATATCATCATCTAAGTAAGCAGATGCTATGCTACTATCTATTTTTACATAAGCAGAAGAATTGTAATATGTGCGATCATCCATTCCTTGCATTGCAGCCATAGCGACTAATCCAAACTCCTTCCAAGCAAGCCATGCAGCGCCACTACTATCCATAATTGCTAAATCTGCATTCCCAACTTTTATCGCCTCAATCATTTCTCCTTCAGAACTTACATCATATGTACTAACTTCTACGCCCAAAATACTCTGTAAATAATCTGAAATTATCTGTGAATCGCCGTCACCGACTGTATTTTTGATAGCAATTCTAACTTTTTCTATTGAAGAAGAAATGGTACTATTCAATGCATACTTATCATTATAATATGCTGAAATTCCAGGTATATTAGAGATTAATGTTGAATAACTGCCTAAATGTGTAGTAGTATTGACCGCTTCAAATCCTGGAGTATTTAGAATATTATTGAGTATATCGAAAGCTACAGGGTCATTTTTCATATTAACAAGTACTTCTGCAATTTCATTAGTTAGATGAGGATCTAATATTGATGGATTATAAACTACTGAATTGCTAGGAGATTGTCCGAAGACAGGTAATGCAATATATTCTTCTTTTTCTAAGCACCATACTTCATTTTCTGCTTCTAAATCGTTATCACAAAATATCTCAATTGTATTTTCTTCAATAAATGCAACATCTCCAATTTCTTCGGATAGACATCTCAAAGCACCAGAATGGCCATAGTAAGGAGTGCCTATTTCCGGAATAGTTGAATTGGTGTTAAAAAACCCATAAATCGTATTTCTTATCGTTTCCACATCATTTGGATCTCCTATTATATTTGCATATCCATGCCCAATCAAGAATCCCATTGGTAGTAACATGCCTACCGAATTTAGCCAACCAGTATGGCAAGACACCTTCCCGGAAAGAAGTGCAAATGGATCTGAATATGGATCATCATCCAGAAAAGCCTTCGCAATATCACTCTCAGAACGGACCCAAGCATTTGCATTGTAGTATGTCCTGCCATCTATATTCAGGTCAGCAGCCATGACTCCTAAGTCGTATTGTTGCCACCCTATCCATGCAGATCCAGCATCCATGATTGCAATATCTGCATTCCCAAATCTCAATGCCTCTATCATCGCTCCTTCCGAATCAACACTGAATATGCTGACATCATAATTTAGTTTTTCAGTAAGATAATTCGCTAACATTTCGGGATTACTACCAACTTCTTGAGAATTTTCTTTTATTTCATAAGCAATTACTAATTCTCCTAAAATTCCTTTCTCACTTTCATTCTCCAGGCATCCAGAAAACATAGTAGTTAAGAGAATAATGGTAACAAATAGTGTAATTATTGATTTCTTTATCATATTATTTTCTCCATTGTTGAGAAAGTATCCGCATTTGGATAAAGCGTACTTTGCATAGTTTTTCAATATGAGTTTTTTCTTTACAACATTATGTTACTTGTTGGTCAACGAGAGGCATTTAAATTGAGTGTGTATTTCTAATTTATAACCATGATGACGCTATGATAACTGTGGTGCAGATATCTTATACCTCTCGTTGCCGTAAAGTGTGTATCTATGGGAACTAACTTATTGTAGTGTTCCAATATCTTCAGCTGTTATTCCCAACATATCCCAAGCTGGTTGAAGATGTGCACGAACTGCTGTCTGATAATCAGTTCCAGCCACTGGAACATTGGTAAAGTCATATATTCCATTGATCCCTGCAGTTCCAAAGCCTGATAAGTAAGAAAAACCATTACATTCTGCTTCAGTCATTTCAGTACTAGTGGCATGAGTTACAGTGTTGTAACATCCTGTAAATATTGTAGCTCCATAATTGACATACCATCCGTATGCTTCACATACTGTCTGACTTACTTCTGAACTAGCATGAGTAGCACTATTGTAACAAGTATCTACTCCATCATTCATTTCATAATCTACTAACCACATGTAAGCTGAACATGTTGCATTATCATCGTTAGATATTTCGTGAGAGATCATGTTATAGCATCCAGTGAACAAAGTATCGCCACCCATATCAAAATCCTCATAGTAATTCCATCCTTCTGTAACTGTTTGATTCCAACTGCTATTCATTGTGTGAGTTACTGAGTTGTAGGATCCTGTATACAAAGTAGCGCCGTAATTTGGTAAAAACATGTATGAATCACAATTTGCTTCTGAATCATCTGTAGAAACTTCGTGAACTTCCATATTGTAACATATATCTGATCCATCACCCATGTCATAATCTGTTACATACATGTAACCTGCACATTCATCGGATGATGCTGAACTAACAGTCATAGTTACTCCATTGTAACAATCATCACCTGGTGTCGGATTACTTGCAGCAACAGTTGATTCAATGACTCTCCAGAATGAATATCCTTCAGCTTGGTGGGTCTGTGCAGCTTCTACTGTTTCATCAGTATTCATTTTGTGTGCATACCGAATTGTTGCTTGTGAGTATATTATTACTAGATTCTTTACTATTTTGTCTCTTGCAGCAGTTGCTCCAGCCAAATCTTCTGCTTGTAGGGCTGTTAATCCTTCATTCATTGCCTCTAGGATTGCAGCATTTGCTAGCGCTGTACCGTCTGCATTCGCAGTAGCAAAGTTACCAGCCCTCTTGTCTCCAGTTGCATATGGCGAACATGATTTTGCTTCATCAGTACCGTGGTATAGTCCCCATCCTTCATCCCATGCATGTTGCGCATCATTCGCTCCAAAGTTTCCTGCTTCTGCCTTAGCTATTGCAGAGTTTAACTCATGGATTGCATATGCAGTTAAAATTTGATTTTGTACTCCCTTTTCTACAGCTTGCTCTCTAACACTATCAGAAGCACCAGCAAAAATTCCTGTACCATCTAGGGCCGCCATCAAATAATCATCTAATGGAGCATCAATAGCATAATACTCTGATAATCCATGTTTCTTGCCTGAAGCAGAAGCATGTTGCTCTAATGTTTTCATTGAACCATCACTCTTCTCAACATTCTTACCGTTTTGATAAATATCTTTTATTGCAGCCCAGTCATGTGCTTCCGCAAGATCTTTGATGTCGCAGACATCTTCACTCATTAATCGATATACATCTACATCTGTAACATATGTATATCCACCATCTTCAGCATCTAATTTCGGAGTATCATCACCTGTACAACCTGCAAATGCAGATGTGGCAAAAAGTAGCACGGCCATTATTGTAATTGTCTTATTTTTTGTATTTTTCATCTTTTTTTCAACTTCCTTTGAGGGCATTTTTAGGGCACCCTAAACCTGCCGAGTGGAGGTTAGTATATGAAATTTAGGGCGGCCTAAATTTAAAAATTATATCCCTATTAGAACTAAACATTTGAACGATATAGTAATGACCTAATGGCCTTTGTTAGGGGCGTGCAAAGAACAAACTCAATCGCATCCTCTGTCTGTATTTGTTTTATTTTTGTCATGATTAGTTTCATGCCTCTTTCTTATGATGATTCATATCTTAGTGAGAAATCAATACAAATGAATCAATTCGGAGGAGGAGATAGCGATCTTAGTTTTGAAGAGCGTTGTAGCCAAATAACATTTGAAGATATTTTTGATTACACAAAGGCCGAATATCATTTTCAAGTTGATGAAGACTGGCAATCTGCAGAAGTTTTTGCAACAGCATGGATAAATTGGTCAATGGCAGATGTTGTCAGAGAAAGCCTTGATAGTTTCCTTGAGGGAATCCTTCCAAGTGGCGGTGATGGTTGGTTATCTACCGATGAAAGAGATGCAGTTATGGGAATCGCTGCTGATTGTATAGAGCATACAATGACTAGAATCGGAGTTAGAGATGGACCAGTGCATAGAGGAGGAGTCGGTGTTGATTGGAAAAATACAACATGGGAAGGAGGCAGTATAGTGGTAAATGAGGTAAATGGCGTGCCTTCAAGGCATTCTCAGATCCGAACTTGCGACTCTTGGAACCCAAATACTCCTTGTTATGAGATACCTGTGATGCCATCTGAAGATAGGGATTGCGATACCGATGTGAACAACTCTCTTGGTTTAGATGAGTGTAGGTTTATGCTGTACATGAATTCTACTCTGACATTATCTGGCATAAGTGATCCAAATTCATTCACTATGGTAATGAACGCATCTAATATGAGTAATGCCGAGATGACATTTACCTTCCCCTTGACCAACAATCTAAGATTAGATATGTGGGAGGAGTGTGAAGGCAGATATGTGGGGCTAGATGAAAATTCGAATTATGTTTATACAACGCCTCTAAGGGGAAGTTGTATTGGAGATCAATCTTCTAATTATTCTTTAATCTCGAATGATGAAATATTGAGTTACACTGTATATCCAAACTCAGATAGTGGTAATTGGCCATATGGTGAAGATATTTTTGCTGATTTTACTACTCTTCCAGTACCGATCAACAACCCTCCGACCTGGACTGAGGATGCACCTATTGATGGTGCATGGTTCCCTTTGCCAATCACAGGAGATATAATGTGGGCTGATTGGAATCAAATTTCGACTTGGTTCAGTGATGAATTAGGAGTTTCAAATCTCAATATTACTTGCATCGGAGATGAAAATTCTAATGTCCGGCAAATTCAAGATAAATCGTTCCATGCAAATATCCAGTATTTACAAGACATAACCTGTGAAGCTATTGACACATCGGGTCAAAAAACAGGCAATAGGACATGGCATATTGGAGTTCCAGTGGTTTTATCTACAATTTCTCAATCGCTCCAAGATCCACATCCGATACATATACAACTATTAGATAATTGGCCACCTTTATCGGTGTCATTATCTCTTTCTCAAAATGAAAAGCCGACATTCTATCAGTTTTCAGTTGAATCTTCTATTCATGTTAATATATCTTCAATCGGATTGATACCGGGTGATGTACAAGTCAATATGAAAGTTGAAGGAGAAAATATTTACTCACTGACAAGTATGTATGATTTAGGAATCATCAAAGAAAGTTCACCACCATTCCTTATGTCATCTACTATGGGATTTTCAACGGTTGAACCTTCTCATTGGTCAGCTAGAGGGCAATTTAGTGATCCTGATGGTGAAGATGTATCTTTCTCATTCTTTATTGACGGTTCTTTAATGGGTACAATGGATTCATCAGGAAATACTTGGTCTATTCCAGAAATCAATTTTTATTTATGGCCAGAAGGTCAATATGATGTTAAATTAGAAGGTTGCGATACTTCTGGAGTATGCGAAGAACTATTTTTTGAGGTAAATAATAGTCACTTATACTCCGAAGAACCGATACAACCAGTTTCAAATGATTCTGATACAGTTAAGCCAATACCATTTATCAATTTACATCTGATATTTATTTCTATAGCCGGTGCTCTCATGTACACATCACGTCGCGATTAAATCATGAGTTTCGCGGGGACGGTGTCAAAAACATCTCATGAAGGAGGTATTTTAGCATCTTTTGAAGGAAAACCTCCTAGTCTTGGCACAAATATAAGAATTAGAGGAGGGAAAAACATTGGCAGAGTTCAAAGTGTAATAGGCAATGTTAAAAATCCCATGATCCATATATTCCCATTATCCAGAGGAATAGATGGCTCAAGTGCCGTAGGTTCTAGCATAGAAATTGCCCCAAGAGATAGAACTCCAAAGTCCAATAAGAACAGAGGACGTAGTGGCGACCGTAATCGTAACCAAACCAATAATGATAATATGAAGTCCGGGGATTGGGTATGTCCAAAATGTAAAAATCATAACTTTGCAAGTAAGAAGGTTTGTAACCGTTCAAGTTGTAACGTCAAAAAACCGAAATTAGGAAGCCATAAAAACAATGAGAAAGATAATAATGAATCAAAAATAAGGCCTGGTGATTGGATATGCCCAAAGTGTAAAAATCATAATTATGCAAGTAAGGAAATTTGTAATCGTTCTAGTTGTGACACTAGGAAGCCTAGGAAAGGTGTTGGTCCAAAAGTGACCAAAAAAAGGTCCCGCTCTTCTAGCCCACGAGCATCATGGTCTCCAAAAAAATCAAGGAAAACAAATTCTCGACGTCGTTAGAATCGATAATGACCCCAGCATTCTTCTCTAAGTGGTATTTCCGTTGATATATGTCCAAGAGCCCTGAGATGGTTTGGTTAGATGTTTTGGATTTTGAAGAAAAAGGTGACAGAGAAAATGCATTGCTTAATGCAAAACATGTTGTAGAAATGGATGAATCACACGCTGGTGCATGGATGGCAATAGCACGTCTAAACCTCCCTCCATTGACTAGAGGTAAGCCATTGATGCCAAATCTGAAACAATGTTCTAAGGCTATGTCGGCTTTGAAAAAAGTTATTCATTATGATCCTGATAATGATCTTGCTTGGGAGTTAGGAGGTGCTCTACTTATAGATCATCTTGGTATGTTAGAACATGGATTAGAATGGTGGGAAGATCGTAGAAAAAATGAACCATATCAAGTCACTCCTCTGGTTGAGCAAATAGGTGTATTGGCTAGAATGGGTTACTATGAAGAATGCGCAATAAAACTTGATGAATTATTCAGTGAAGAAATGGATGCACCTGCTAATAAACAACTATTACGCATGCAATCAGTAAGGCAGATGGTTGGAAAAGCTGCAAAGATGGAGGCTACAGAAATCTTCAACCCTCGAGATAAGTCAGACTCTAGATGGGAAATAATAAGAAGAATGAAGAATAAAAAACCAATAACTGAGAATAGATTCTTATTCACATTTACCGCACCAATCGTGTTCCTTCTGGGAATTCTAGTCATGGATGCTTTAGGAGATACAGCATTGGGTACAGTAGCCGTTTTTCTCATAATACTATTCTTATTCGCTACTATAACTAGATTATCTAATAGTTTATTGAACAATCTAAACCGCCATGCATTAGACTTGGACCGTGCAATAGATTTTGAAACAACTACTGGAAAAATTTGCATCCCGGATGATATCAGAGAATCTAAATTATATTCTTCAATGATGGATCTAAAAACTCCTGCACTAAATGAAAGAATGGATATGATCATTAATTCAGGAGAGAAATTACCTAAGAAATGGAAACTTAATGCTCCATAATTTTAATTCACTTATTTGATAATTCAAAACCGAACAATTCACTAATGATTGCAGTGTCGGATTATTATGACAGATTTAACTGTGGACAGCCTCATATCAGGAGTTCAGGAAAAAAAAGTACCAAGTAAGTTAGTAGATAATTTACCCACTTTATACTGTTACGAAACATGCCCATTTTGCTTCAAAGTCAAGGCATTACTCGGCTCAAGAGGAATAAGATATTCTAAAGTCGAAGTAGATCCAATGAAGCATACAGAATTACAATGGTCTAATTGGAAAAAAGTTCCTGTTTTCGTTGACTCTGATGGCACTCAAGTAAACGATTCTAACTATATTTTACATTATATAGACAAGAATGGGAATAATGATTTTCCCCGTCATGGTATTGATAAAAAACAAGATGAATGGATGGATTTCTCTAATTCTATACTAGGTAAGTCTATAGTGGCAGTAATATATTCTTCATATTTCACTTCACTTAAAGCTCTTGATTATGTTACTAAAGTTGACAAGTTTTCCTTCACAAGCCGTATCATAAATAAGTGGCTAGGTGCAATAGTGATGTTTTTTGTTGGGCGGAGTCGTGCAAAACTATTCTCAATGAAGCCACGTGATAATTTACAATACCAATTAGATAAGATGGCCGAAGGCTTTGAAGGAAATTTCTTCGGAGGAGATGTCCCTAACGGAGCAGATTTCGCTAATTATGGCATACTTAGATCTATGCAAGGACTCAATGGTTTTGATATATTAGAAAATCATAAATCAGTCCAGCCATGGTATTCTAGGATGCAAAAATTATCAGGAATATGAGTTTTTGTGTTGATTATTGATACAGAATCTTATGAGCAATGGCGCAGTGGACATATACGTGGAGATTACAATAGGATTAGTTAAAGTGCTAACATTCATTTTAGGGCCACTGGTTCTAATATCGTATGTATACGGAGTTTCTCATTCTCAAAATCCTTCTGGATTATGGGGCGGAGTGCCAGTTTCATGGCAAAGATACATCATACCTTTCATGTTCCTAGCAGCTCTAGGATACGTCGTATACTGGTGGATAGTGTTCTATCACTTAGATGCATTAACTGTTGAATCATTCAGGTGGCCATGGGGAGAATCAGATGGAAATGGTAATTCTAGACTATTATTCTCTTTTCTTTTAATCTTAATACCCTCGGCACTTTGGATTGAGAGTACAATTTTCCATATAGAGAATGATTATTCATGGACTCCATTATTGGTAATTGGATTATTATTATTAGTATCAGTTGGCAATCTAATGCTAGGTTTAATTGCTTATTCATCATATCAAGATAATATATCTGGTTCTGGTTATATGCTCCTAGGTTCTATTGCATTAGGAATCCAATGCATATTAAATGATCTAATTATTTGGTCATATAAATTTCCTTGGTCAGAATAATTTACATTTAATTTTCTAAATCTTTGTTATAGTGAAGTCCTACATTTTTATCTCGAGAGATAGAGCCCATAACTACTAATTTAGCAACATCAATGAGATTCCGCAACTCTACTAAATCCTGTGTGGGCTTACAAGATTTCCAAATCATTTCAACCTCATCTGATATATGTTGTATTCTTCTTTTTGCTCTCTGTAACCTTGTGTAACTTTTTACAATGCCTACATCTGAACTCATAGTTACTCTCAAAGCTTCCAAATCGGTCCTCAAGGGGGCGTGTTCAATCAAGACATCCAAATCATCTGCTCTCCACATCGGAGTACTGTTAATTCTATTCTTCTGCCCCAAGTCAATATTATTTATTATGTCCTCAGCAGCTCTATTTGAATATACTACTGCTTCTAGAAGGCTATTCGAAGCCAGTCTATTTGCTCCATGGAGTCCAGTACAGGCTACTTCACCTATTGCATAAAGATTGTTAATAATACGGCCTTTAGATTTTGTTCGACCTTCATAATTAACTGCAACTCCTCCAACCATATAGTGAGCAGCAGGAGTTACTGGTATTACATCAAATCCCATTTTTATCCCATATGTCTCTAATTTCTCTGTTATGGTTGGAAATTCTGTTACCAAACTTTCTGCATCCAAATGCTCAGTTACAAGGAAGACATTTTTATCGCCACTTTTCTTCATCTCTGCATCAGTTGCTCTCGCTACAACGTCCCTAGTTCCTAAACTACCTAGGGAGGAATAATTATGCATATATGATAAATCATCTGGATTATTAGATTTCCCATCATTTTTCCATTCTTCATATTCTGAAATGGTCATCAATATAGCGCCATGCCCTCTTAATGCTTCAGTTATAAGAAAAGTACCTTCTGAATCTAGCCCTATTGCTGTTGGATGAAATTGGAAAAACTCCATGTCTCTTACATCTACTCCTGTTCTTTTGGCCATCGCAACCCCATCTCCAGTAGCTACAACGGGATTAGTAGTTCGTTTGTATAGCATCCCCGATCCTCCTGTTGCTAAGACAACATTTGTCGCTGGAAGTGTGTGGACTAATCCGCTTGGATCAAGACACCAAACTCCAGAAACTCCTTTTCTAATATCTCCATACTCTTTTTGAATTAAATCTACAGCCATCCAATTTTCTAGAATTTTAAAATTATCATCAATCTTAGCATTAGCATCTTCAGTCAAAGCTCTTTCTATTTCGGCACCTGTACGGTCTTTTGCATGGAGTATCCTATTATCAGAATGACCACCCTCTCTATTCAAATCGTATTCTCCCTCAGATCCTATGTCAAATTTGACGCCATGTTTGACTAAGTCATTTATCCTATCAGCAGCTTCATTAACAACCGAGCGCACTATATCTTCATCGCAATGACCTCCTCCACATTCCAGAGTATCTTTAACATGCATCTCTAAAGATTCTTTGTTCTCAGTATCCAATACTCCTGCAATTCCTCCCTGTGCCCAATTCGTAGATGAAGTGGAAATTTCTTTTTTTGTAATTACAGCAACTTTTAATCCAGCCTTTGCACATCTCACTGCAAGAAACAAACCTGCAATGCCTGAACCTATGACTGCCACATCTACAGAATCCATCAATAATGGACGGGGAGTTTGCATAATTACTCCTAATGGCATCCAATCAAGAATCTTCGTACTGGTAATTCTGTATGCTTCTGGCATTTTATCAACCATCTAATAATCGCTTTTAGTCAACTAAGTCATCCTCAACCTTCATAATCCTCAAGGGCACGAGACAGTAAATGTCGTCAGCGTTTTTTCGTAGATGAATAAGGTGATGGGATGCATCTCAATAGAATAGAATTAGAAAATTTCAAATCATTTGGGGGAATTGTCAATATTCCTTTGGAGGAGGGATTTACTGGAATTACGGGGCCAAATGGCTCTGGAAAGAGTAATTGCGGAGATGCAATACAATTTGTACTAGGCCCCAAATCTACGAGGGCTTTACGGGCATCTAATGTTACAGAGTTGATATTCAACGGAGGAGGTAGTGGAAAACCAGCTAAAAATATGAGTGCAACATTGATTTTTTCAAATACTCCAGAGTCTGATGGTCGACGACGCCTTAGGATAGAGACCGAAGAGGTATCATTTACTCGCTCTGTCCGTTTAAATAGAAAAGGAGACCCAATTTCATCATATTCAATTAATCAAAATCCATGTACTGCTACTGAAATGCGTAGAATATTGGCCGAAGCAGGATTAAGGGGAGATGGATATAATATTGTTCTACAAGGAGACGTAACCAATCTTGCAACCATGACTCCTCATAAAAGAAGAGGAATATTAGAAGAAGTAGCTGGAGTAACAGCTTATGATGAAGAAATACGTAAGGCGAATAACCAAAGGAAGAAGGTAGATAACAGTTTAGAAACAATTGATATTTTCGAAGATGATCAAAAGAAAAGACTCAAAGATTTAGGCAAAGAAAGAGAACAAGCATTAAAATTTAAAGATCTAAAGGACGAATTAGACCAATCAAAAATAGTTTTACACCAGTCTAGATTTAGAAATAAAGTAGACGAATTAAGGCTATTAGGGGATGAAAGATCAAGATACATTGATGAAAAGGAAATATTGTCTTCTGAACTTTCCATCGGTGCAAAAAAAGTGAACGAATATGACGAAGAAATGGTCAAAGTTTCTAATAGTCTCGAAGAAATGTTGGGTGGCGATGCAAAGGAGATTTTAGATAGCATTAAAGAATTTGAAATTTTAATTGAGTCTGGTGCAGATAGAATAGGCGACCAAGAGGAAAAAATTATACTTGCAAGGCAGGAGATAAGTATATCTAGAAAAGAATTAGTAAAAGCAGAAAAAGCACGAGAAGATGCAGAAAATAGTCTTATAAAGGCTAAAAAAGCAGTCTTTGATGCAAATGAATCTTTAAAAAATGCAGACAAGAATGAAAAAGAGGCTAGAAAAGCAATCCAATCAGGAGATAAACATGGCCGTGATTTGAATAGGAAATTGGGACAGGCAAATGAGTCTGAAACTATCGCCCAGTCAAAATATGCCAAGTCTCAATTAAATTATGATAGAGCAGAGCAATTATGTCAAATAGCATCTGATAAATTAGCAGATTTAGAAGCAGAGTATGAATCTGCGACACTAGACAGGGACGATCAAGAATTATTGGGAGAAGACATCCAAGAAGCATCGCCTTCTGTTGACCGCGCTTCCCTTGCTGAAGAATTAAGGAAAATTCAAAAACAAGATGCACTTTTATGTGGCGATAGGGATAGATCAGAATCCAAATTGAGGGATGCCGAACGTGAATTAGAAAAAGCTCGCGCAAGACAAGAGGCCAAATCTTCACGACCAGGTTCCGCATCCACAATTGCTGCATTATCAAAATTAAGGCAAAGTGGCGAAATTAGTGGAATTTTAGGTACTCTGGGAGAGTTAGCAACTCCAAAAGATCCTTCGCATGAAAGTGCTTTGGCTCATGCACTAGGAAACGGATTACGAAGCATCATAGTCAGAGACGACAATGTTGCATCGCAGTGTATCTCTTGGTTAAGCAAAAATGGAGGAGGTAGGGCTACCTTTCTTCCATTGAATAAACTAATTGTCAATAGGCCGCAAGGAAGATCTTTGTTGGTAGCTAGAAACCCTGGAATAATTGGTTTTGTCCATGACTTACTGGATTATGACGTAGAAATAGAAACAGCGATCAAGTATGCTGGAAGGAATACATTAATTGTCCAAAATATGGATACTGCTAGGAAAAATATGGGAGGCGTACGTATGGTGACTGTAGATGGCTCTGTAATAGAAAGCTCAGGTGCTATGACTGGTGGTTCCAAAATCAAAAACGATCAACTTTCATTTGGCGGAGGCAGTTCTATTGCCAATTTAGATAGATATGAGCGTGCTGTAGATGAAGCCAGTTTGATTTATTCAACTGTAGATTCTGCTCTAAAAGAATTAAGGTCCAATGAACAATTACTAAGGTCAAAAATACATGGTTTAGATGATAGCGATCACTCTGTAAAACTTCGTAACTGGAAGGCCGATATGGAGAGGTCACAACGTTTAGTGGCTGATGTTAGCAAGAAACTTAAAGAAACTAGGAAAGACTATGACAAACTCGATAAAGAAAGACAACTCTTGAATAAAGAATGTGAAGATAATCTAATCCTATTAGAAGAATGTAAAGGAGAGAGGATAAAATGCGCAGAAAATCTACAAAATCATACCCCTGATCATTTATCCGAGATATTAAGAAATGCAGAAAGTACTAGGACAGAAGCCGAGAGAGCAAGACTCGCATCAGATGCCGAGATACATACTGGGAAACATACATTGGAGATATTAAAAACTAGGGTCAGCGAAATTTCTCGCCAAATTTCTTTACAAGAAGATATAATCAAATCTTCTGAAACAGAGATAAAAAATCTTAACGATTCTATGAAAAATGCCGATTCAGAATTAATTGAACTGAAAGCAAAGTCATCTCAATTTGATGAAGAGCAGCAAATACTTCATGATCGTAGAGACGTTATTGTTGAGGAACGTGCAAGTTTACGCGCACATGTAGCAAAATTGTCTCAGGATAGGCAGACACTTTCTTCAAGAGTGGATGAATTAAATTCTCAAATTAAACAGAAGGGGATAATTGTCAATCAAATAGCTGAAGAACTCAAAGACTCAGAAATTGATTTACCCTCAGGAGATATCGAACTTCCAACTGTGTCTGAGGCGGAAAAAAGTGTGCAGGGACTTGAACGCCGCCTCAGTCATCTTGGGGATGTGAATATGTTGGCAATAGAGCAATATGATATTGCAGTTGAACGTATTGCAGACTTAATCTCCGATGGAAAACTATTGAGAGAAAGGCGAGAAAATCTTATATCGATAGCAGAACGATTAGAAAATGAGCGTAAAACTCGACTTCTTTCTGTATTTTCTCATGTTAACAATAATTTTAGTAGAGTTTATGAAATATTGCAACCAACGGGCAGTGGTTCATTAAAACTTGAAAACATGAAGAATCCATTTGAAGGAGGTTTGGAGATGGCGTGCGTACCTCCTGGAAAAAGTCGTAATACTAGAAGAACTGCATTGTCAGGAGGGGAAAAATCAATGGCCGCACTTGCTTTAATATTTGCAATTCAAGATTATGAACCATCGCCGTTTTATTATTTCGACGAAGTAGATCAAAATCTAGATCCATTCAATTCTGAGAGAATTGCAACTCTTTGTAGGATGAGGAGTCAGAGAGCGCAATTTATTATGGTAACTCTGAGAAAAGTAAGTCTAACTCTGGCAGATCATCACATTGGAATTACTCATGCAGGCGATGGCTGCAGCCGTAGGATAACAGATTTTGATAGAGCAGCTGCTCTACAACTAGGGGAAGAGTTAGAGGCTGAAGAAAAGGCTAGACTGGCTTCCGAGGCAGAAAAAGCAGCAATGCCTGATTTACCTGTTGCCGAGAATATGCCTCGTACACCAGAACCTTTGGGTACGCCAAAGAGCCTTGGTGGTTTGGCAGATAGGGCCGGAGTACAAACTAATGGTGAAGAAATAGTTGATAATGGCCTTAATTCTTTAAGGGAAAGAACAGGTGATTTATCTGACGAGATTGAACAAAAAGAAAATAATCAAATTGCAAGGGAAGAAGAAATCGACGAACTAAAAATAAGTTCTGAGGGGGCTTAATCTTGTCTATTTTTGAGACTGATATGCGTGAAGATATCGTTGCAAAATTACTTGGTGGAGACATCGATTTAGAAACTAGCCGATATTTGGACAGATTACTCGAATTGTCCGCCCTCGAAGAGGCCGAACATCAGTTTTTGATAGATCCTTTCGATCGTTCAGTTGCTTTAGTATTCCAATTATTCAATTCATCCGATCTTGATCCATGGGATGTGGATCTAACTAGTTTCTTGGAGATGTTTAACGAAAGAATAGAAAATGCTGAAAATATTGACCTACCAACGTGTGGTAAATTAGTTCGAATGGCATGGTCCATTCTGAAGAGTCAAGCATCTTCACTGATTGAAAGGCAAGAAAGATCACTTGATTATGAAGAAGAAGTTTGGGATTTTGAAGGCGGCTGGGAAACGGAATTTGACGATGAAGATTATAATTTTTCTTTAGGCGTGCTATCTGGTGCTGCGGATGAAGCATTACCTTCTATGTTCGAGGGCCGGATTCATCGCGATGAAAGCAGGCCGGTTACTCTTGTTGAATTATTGATGGGATTACAATCTGCAAGTAGATTAGCGGAAGAACAAAGGCTTAGGGAAAAAATAGCAAAAGAAAGAAGAGAATCTAACGATCGTGCAAGAGCAAGATTTAGTGGTAGTCTGCATGTAGAAAATCTAGAAAATGATTTGAAACGCACATGGAATGCCCTAAGAAATAACACAACTGAAAAATCACAATCAGTAGAACTTAGTGACATAGTTTCTACTCTTAATAGAACATCCTTGCAATCGGGTATGAATGAAGAAGAAGCAAAAGCAGAGGCCCAAGTAACTGCATTAGTCTCTGCTTTATTCTTGACGAATAGGGGATATGTAGACCTCTCACAAGAAGAAGGAAGTGATGGAAAAATATTACTTAGAAATTTATGGGAAAATGCTAATGATTTTTCTATTCTTACCAAACAACTACATCCTAAATCAATCCTGGGAGATGCTAAAATTGTCTGAACCAAATTTAAACACAATTTTAGAGGCTATAGTTTTTGGTGCAGGTAAATCCATGTCTGTTCCTGAATTATCTGAATTGGTCAATAAGTCTAATTCAGAAGTTGAGGACGCATTAAATAGCCTACGTTCAACTATAAAGAGGCGTAAAGATAGTGCTCTACAATTAACTGAAGTTTCAGGACGTTGGATATTGGAAGTGAAAACTGGACTCTCTCCATTTCTTCCGGAATCGTTTAGGGCAGATATACCCCAAAGGTTGCTTCCAGCTGCTGCTCTAATTGCATACCATCAGCCAATGAGTCAAGCCCAACTTGTAGATATGTTGGGGCAACGTGCATATGATCACGTACGCGAATTATCCAATAGGGGTTTAATTGATAGAAGGAGAGATGGTTTAACTAGGAGATTAACTACGACTAGAAGGTTTGCCGAATATTTCGGATGCCCAGAAGTTGAATTTCGAAAAGTTCGCACTTGGTTTAGGGAAGAGGCAAGTAAGATGGGCTTAACTAGCGCACAATTGGCTGCTTCACTAGCACCAGATGAACAAATGACAATATCTGAATTCTCGGAAAATATCCCTGCTACTACTGAATGATAAAATCATTTCTTTCGCAATTCTTCTAATTCTTCAATTACCGCAGCTTGCGTTATTCTAATTCCCTTTCTTCTTAGTCTTGCAGCAACAATATCAATTTCTTCTCCTTCTGCACCAGCCGTTACAGCCATATTTCTAACATGCAATTTCATATGTCCTGCTTGTATCCCTACAGTTGCCAAGGCCCTTAAAGCACCTAAATTTTGTACTAGTCCTGATGCCGCCATAACCTTGGCTAAATCATCAGCACTTTGCACTCCGATTAATGCCACATTAGCCTGAGCAGCTGGATGAACTCTTACTGCACCGCCGACTAAACCAACCGCCATAGGGAGCTCAATAGAGCCTACTAGATTTCCATCAGAATTCTTCTCCCAATGTGTTAGTGAACCATATTTATCACACTGCATACATCCACAACTGCATTTATTTTTGTAAGAAGCATAACTATGCGCACCTGATTCAATCGCCCTCCAGTCTTGTCCACAGGCAATTGCAACTGATGAAATAGCATTCATGATTCCTTTATTGTGCGTTGTTGCTCTGAATGGATCTGCTTTTGCAAAATGATATGCTTGAAGAACACCTTCAATAATTTGTGCTCCTCTAGCGTCATCATCTCCTTTATCTGACATTTCCTCAGGAGTAAAAATAGCACTGACTCTTGCTAGTCTATTCACGGCAAGATTACTTATTATTCGCAATATTGAAGTTCCTTTGGAAATATTCTCAAGAGATGGCGAGATTGTTTCTGCCATTGTGTTTACTGCATTGGCGCCCATAGCATCTCTACAGTCGACCAATAAGTGCACAATGACCATCGGCCCAGATTCTGTATCTATTATTCTGACTTCTATGTCTCTACAACCTCCTCCAAATTTAACAAGAATAGGGTCGACCTCATTGCATTTTCGAATCAACTCAATTTTTGAAGATAAAATATCTGCTTTAGCTTCTTCTGGATTTTCACAATTTACTAATTGTATTTGTCCAATCATAACGGGCTCATCATTATTGGATGTGAAACCACCATTCGCAATACATCTTTTTGCCATGTTACTAGCGGCAGCTACCACACTGGGCTCTTCTAAAACAAATGGAATTAAGTAATGTTCTCCATCTATAATGAAATTTGTTGCAACGCCAATTGGTAGTGAATATGTGCCAACAACATTTTCGATCATCCTGTCTGCTGCGTCTTCACTCAATTCACCATTCGCAGACCATGCTTCTACATGTTCATCTTTGAGATTGGCTATTTCTGCTAATTTCATTCTTCTTTCTGCTACAGATAGTTTGTAAAATCCTTCTAGGCGACTATTGTCTACTGGCATATTATCAGGCGTTCCTAATGGTATGTACTTCTAATATTTACGAATTATATCACTTAAATTATCCTCTTCACTACTCCAAATATCCATTAACGCTTCATTAACGCTTTAATAACACGTTAACAAAACGTTAATGAAGCGTTAATTAAATTTATCTAAAAACATTATACTAAGAAGAAATACGCTTAAAAAAATCCACCGGTCTAGGAAAATAACCCGTAAATTGAGCACTTTCATAGCGTTAGTAAGCGTCAATATTATATGTTCACCCTCTTACTGAGGGATTATGGTGTTAGAAGGTAAATCTGAACTTTCTATTCCTTCTTTACGCGGAAATCCTTTTGATGGCCGCCCTATTGAATCATCTAGAGTAAATGAGATAGTTGGCCGCGGTGAACTACTATCCTCATGGGCCGAACTAATTAGATCGGGATCTCCAAGGATGTTGCTATTGATAGGAGATAAAGGATCAGGTAAAACTTCTGTGATAAACGCTGTGAGTACAACTACTTCTCTCAGTACTGTTTGTCAGTATTGGCCTGAAGATGACCAACTCATAAAAGTCCTACATGAAATATCTGTCTCATTGGAAGGTTT
>CEUA01010999.1_pt1 | contig 20207 bp, 18 predicted proteins | sample 361541 | NCBI WGS metagenome assembly CEUA01 (sample SAMEA2623079, study PRJEB7988) | marine metagenome | isolation source: saline water (ENVO:00002010), including
TTCTCAAAAAGAACCTTTGTTCTAACATTCTCAGGGTCCTCAAAATTAATCTCTGAAACCTTTAATAAAGCAAAATATCTCTCGTTATCTTTGGGTGGTCTTACTGAACCTGAGACTGTGTCGCCAGTTCTTAAGTTAAATTTTCTTATCTGAGTAGGTGATACATAGACATCATCAGGTCCTGCAATATATGAAGTATCTGATGATCTTAAAAAGCCAAACCCATCTTGTAATATTTCTAATACACCTTCTCCAAAAATACTCTTATTCTCACCAGCATGTGCTTTGAGAATTGAGAAGGTTATATCTGTCCTTCTAGCTCTAGCAATATTCTCTATGCCCATTTCTTGAGCAGTGGTTTGTAATTCAGTAATAGATTTAGTTCTTAAATCAGGCAGACTAAGCACATCATCACCTTCAACCTCTGACTTCGATATAACGTCATCACTTGTAAAGGTGGCCTTTCTATCTTGCTGAAAATCCTTTTTGTGTCTAGGATTTCTCTTTCTTCTATTTTTTCCGTTTGCTGGCATTGTTTTATATATTTTGATTAATGAATTCTTCTATTTGTGATTTAGATGCAGCACCTATATGTTGTGCTTGAACCTGGCCATTTTTAATCATCATTAATGTTGGAATGCTTCTTATCGAGAATTGCGCTGCTGTTTGATTATTCTCATCAACATTGATCTTTACAATCTTAATATTACCATTTAATTCAGTTGCTAATTCTTCTAATATCGGTCCAATCATTTTACATGGGCCACACCATTCAGCCCAAAAATCTATTAGAACAGGAATATCTGACAAGATTACATCTTGTTCAAAATTTTTATCTGTAGTGTGGCTTATTCCCATTTATTGGTATTAATATAGATCTATCGGTTTAATAAAATTTCTGATTTAATTCCGTGGTTACGGATCTGAATAATGACATTTTCTCTCTTTAGTGTGGTTGATTGCAAGTTTTTTTAGGTATTTTTATATAAAAATATAATAATATTCATATATATCAATAATTTATATATATAAAAAAAATACTTTTTATGAGTTTAATAGATAACAAACCAAATATTATTGAAGAAATAATAAAGGTATCACAGGATGCGGGTAAAGCAATACTAGATATTTACAATAAATCTGATTCAGATTTTGAGGTAAAAGAAGATAAATCGCCTCTAACTAAGGCAGATATATCATCACACAATATCATTATAAATAGTCTTAAAAATTTAACCCCATCAATACCCATCATTTCTGAAGAGGGTTGTGGTATTCCGTTAAAAGAAAGATCAGATTGGAAAGAATATTGGCTAATTGATCCTTTAGACGGAACAAAAGAGTTTCTTAAGAGAAATGGAGAATTCACGGTAAATATAGCATTAATAAGAAAAAATGAACCCGTATTAGGTGTTATAAATATTCCAGCTATGGAGAAGATCTTTTGGGCTGATAGAGATAATGGTTCTCATTCAATTAATGCAGATGGTAAATTGATAAAAATGAATGTGGAAAAAGATATGGAAGGACCCATAAAAATTGCAGCAAGCCGGTCACACTATAATAATAAGCTTGATTCAATTTTAGCTGAGTTAAAAGACTATGAACTGATAAATGTTGGCAGTTCAATAAAATTTTGCTTGGTTGCATCGGGAGAAGCCGATATATATATTCGAATTGGCCCTACTTCAGAATGGGATACCGCAGCTGGAGAGGCAATTGTAAAGTTTGCAGGAGGAAGAGTGATATCCACACTGGGTAAACAAATCTCTTACAATAAAAAAGAAAGTTTCTTAAACCCAGATTTTATAGCCTCAAAGGACAATCATTTAGTTGAAAAAATACTGAAAAAAATAGAGCTACTAGATTTCAGATAATCTTATCTTTTAATTCAGATTTATAACCAGTAACAGTTTTTTTGAAAATATCATTAATCATTAAAAGGTTTGCCTGATCGATTGCATCCCTTAGTTTTAATAAATATGATTCCACTTCTTCCCACTCTAGAGATTTATCATCCGCTATCATGATTTTTTCATGCTTTGTTTTGTGGATATTTCCCTCAATGAGTAGCTCTTCGTATAATTTTTCTCCTGGTCTAAGGCCAGTAAATATTATCTCAATATCGCCATCAGGATTGTTATCGTCTTTAATTGTTTTGCCAGCAAGGCGTATCATATCTTTTGCTAGATCCAGAACTTTTACTTGATCACCCATGTCGAGAACGAAAATCTCAGCTTTTGATCCCATTGAACCAGATTGAATTACTAACTGGGATGCTTCAGTAATTGTCATGAAATATCTGATAATATCAGGATCAGTAACTGTTAATGGCCCACCCTTTTCTATCTGACCTTGAAAAAGTGGAACAACTGATCCTGATGAACCTAAAACATTACCAAAACGAACTATACTAATCCTCGTATCAGTTTTCTTATTTGATTCTAAAATATTCTTAGCTTTAGATTGTAGAATTATTTCTGCAAAACGTTTGGTTGCTCCCATTATGTTTGTCGGGCGAACAGCTTTATCAGTAGAAATAAATACAAAACTTCCCACCTTATTCTCTATTGCGGCTTCAATTAAAGCTAGGGTTCCAAAAATATTACATCTTATTCCAGCTACTGCATTCTTCTCTACCATCGGAACATGTTTATATGCAGCAGCATGATAGATAGTATCTATTTCATGTTGATTGAGGATATTCTTAAGTCTAGAATTATTAGTAATATTGCCTAAGATAGGTAATATTGGAATATCTAATTTCATCTCGATTAACTCACGCTCAATCAAATATAGAGACGACTCACTAATATCAAATAAAATCAAAGATTTTGGTTTCTGTCTTATGATCTGTCTACATAATTCAGAACCTATTGAGCCAGCTGCGCCAGCAACCAAAATATTTTTTTCTTCAATATCTTTTTTTAAGAGTTGACGCTCAGGTTTTCTTGTTTCTCTCCTGAGAAGATCATCTATATTAATTCTTCTTAGATCTCTAATAGATATTCTTCCTTTGGCAATATCAGTTAAAGCTGGAAGAGTTCTAATGATTACTGGATATTTTTTTAAGTCTTGGAGAATTGAGTTAATTTCATTCTTAGAAAGAGATGGCATAACAATTAAGATTTCCGATATGCTATTTTTATTTATAAATTCTTCTAAATCTTCTCTGCTTATAATCTTTATTCCTTCTATTGACCTCCCAATAATTTCCTTATTGTCATCAACAAAAGCAGCAACTTGTAGTTCATTACTTTGCTTCATAGCTGATTCTATCTCTCTCGCTGCATCTCCGGTTCCATAAATAATTACTTTACTGAGTGATTTTTTCTTTAACAGTAAAAGCCATCTCGCAATATATCTTGTGCCAGCTATAAAATAAGTAGTGATTAACCAATTAATTATTAAGAAGTCATAAGGTTTATTTATCACTCCGGAAAATAAGACTATAAAAAACCAAATTATCGAATAAATAGTTACAGCCAGCATCAATCTCAGTGAATTCTTAAAGTTCGCATATCTTACGATTGATTCATAAAAACCAAAGAAATAGAAAATAGGAATAGCAATTAGTGGTGTTAAAAAGATTAGCGTTGAAGTTTGAGGATTTAAATTGTAAATCTCATTTATGCGAACAGATAATGACAACCAAAATGAAAGAACTAAAATAAAATAATCTGTAAAAATAATGATTATATTCTTACTATTTCTATTCAATGAAAGCAGTCTATTAACTATGCTTTCGTAAAAATTATATATAGCTTCTTTCATAGTATTTAATGAGATATGCCATCTCTTGTTATAACCCTTAAGAAGGTAAGCCACATAATATAGATATCAAATGAGATAGATTGCTTATTTAGATACTCTTCATCGAGTTTATATTTTTTTTTGATTGATAAATCATCCCTTCCATTTACCTGAGCCCAGCCAGTTAAACCAGGTAATAATTTATCTATTCCTACTTTTGTTCTTAAATCTATAAGATCCTTCTGATTGTATAGTGCAGGTCTAGGTCCAACAAAACTCATTAAACCTATTAATATACAATACAATTGAGGTAATTCATCTAGACTATAGTTCCTTAAAAAACCTCCAATTTTTGTCAGATTAAGATCCGGATTCTCTAATAAGTGAGTAGCTACTTGTGGAGCATCCTCAATCATAGTTCTAAACTTAGGCATACTAAAGATTTGATTATATTTTCCAACCCTATCCGACCAATATAATATTGGCCCTGATGAAGTAATCTTAATTAAAACTGAAATAATAGCCATAGGCAAAGCAGTGATTATTATTACAAAAAAAACTAAAACTAAATCTATTGATCTCTTAGTATTAATACCTTTAATAGATTTATTAGACATAACTATTTTAAAAGCCAAACCGATGTTTCAAAACAATAGCTTGTTTAGACTTCTCTCCAAACAGTCCTATTAATATAGTCTGTATAGCTTTGAATTATCCTTGAAACTTTTACAGAAACATTCCCACCTTTATAATCTTCTACTACTCTTGTAAGAGGGGAATCTGAATTATACTGGGAAAGAACTATATCTACAGATTGTAAGACTTTCTCAGGGATTAAATCTGACATAATTAATGTGCCCTCATCCATTCCTTCAGGTCTTTCATGCGCCTGCCTTAGTGTAATTGAAGGAATATTAAGCAGTGCTGATTCTTCTGCAATGGTTCCACTATCTGAGATAACACATTTAGCATTCATTTGTAGATTAACATAATCCAAAAACCCCATTGCTTTCATAAAATTAATCCTTTTATCTATTTTTACTGAGCTTATTTCGTCTAAACGTTTTCTAGTCCTAGGATGAACAGAGAATATAATAGGTACATCATACTTTTCTGCCAATGAATTAAGGGCTTCTAAAAGATTTATTAGCCTCTCTGATTGATCTACATTTTCTTCTCTATGTGCACTAATAAGAAAATATTTTTTTGGTTCAATATCTAATTGTTCACAAATTCTAGATTTATCAATCTTAGGCTTATAGTAATCAATTACTTCTTCCATACACGAACCTATCTTAATTATTGTCTCAGGACTGATGCCCTCTGCTATTAAATATCTTCTAGCATGCTCTGTTAAAGGCATATTAATATCACTAATGTGGTCAACAATCCTTCTGTTTATTTCTTCGGGAACACGTTCATCAAAGGATCTGTTCCCAGCTTCCATATGGAATAGAGGCACCTTCCTCCTTTTAGCTACAATTGCTGATAAACAGCTATTGGTATCCCCATACAAGAGGATTGCATCCGGATCTTGATCAACTATAACCGGATCAACCTTTGAGATTACCTGAGATATTGTTTCCACAGCAGATTCTGAAGCAGCATCTAAATAATAATCGGGTTTTCTTATTTCTAGATCATCAAAGAAAACTTTATTCAACTCGTCATCATAGTTTTGCCCAGTATGGACAAGAATATGTTCACTAGTTTTATCTAATTCTGCTATAACTCTAGACAGTTTTATAAGCTCAGGCCTTGTTCCAACTATTGTCATTACCTTAAGTTTTTTCATGCTATCATTTCTCCCGAAATATCAGGGTTATCCATTCCTGGAAGAAGATTATTTTTCTTAAGAAGCTCTCTAGTTGCATTTAGGTCCAAAATATTTTCTGCAGAACTAAACTCTCCATCTAAGTCGTTCTTTTGCTCCTGATTGTATAATTCAGGAAGCATGGATTGTATTGCATAATAATCTCCCTTTTTGATAGTCATAGATGATTCCTCTTCAGAAACCATGATTTCATGTAGCTTCTCTCCCGGCCTTATGCCAATAATTTCTATATCAATGTTTGCATCATCAGCGAAAACCTTGGCTACATTCATAATATTAACCGATGGTGCATTTGGGACCAAAATCTCGCCCGGTTTCGCTATTGATATAGCTTCAAATATAGTATCCACAGCTTGGTTCAAAGTTAGAAGGAACCTTGTCATGTCTGGAGAAGTAACTGTTATGGGCCCTTTACTCTGGATTTGGTGATGAAAAAGAGGTATCACAGAACCTCTTGAAGCAAGAACATTTCCGTAGCGGACGCAAATAGATCTTGTTTGTGGGTTGAGGATATTAGCAGAAAGGAAAATTCTTTCTTGAATAGCTTTAGTCATCCCCATAACATTAATTGGCTTTGCTGCTTTGTCTGTACTGATTCCAACTAATGTTTCTACTCTGCCTGGATTCTGGTTAATAGCTTTTATTATATTACTAGCACCAATAACATTGGTCTTGACAGCCTGCTCAGGAAAATATTCACAAGTTGGCACCTGTTTCAAGGCTGCTGCATTAATAATAATGTCAGCGTCTCTTACAGCTGAATTGACATCTGCAAAGTCTCTTACATCGCCAATCCTAAATTCAAGAACTTTTTGAAAGTTACTATATATTACTTCTTCTGTGATACTTCTATTATTCGAGAATGAGAGCCTCATATTATGTTGCTTTCCTTCATCTCTAGACATCACAATGACTTTCTTTGGAGTGCCATGTTCGTTTTCTTTAGATATTAGCCTTCTAACTAAAACTTTACCTAAAGAGCCTGTCCCTCCTGTAACAAGAATAGTTTTATTCTTAAGTATCATGTTTTCTCAATCTTATTTCTTCAGCTAATTCGTCTAGCATTAATTCCCAGTCTCTAACTTGTATCCCAGTATCTCTTTCAAATCTATATGGATCCAAACTACGATCGCATACTACTGTATCATCAGATCGAATATCAAGGGTATTATTTAATCTTTCATTCAAATCAGATAGAAGTTTGTATTTGCTAATAGGCTTACTAGCAATATTATAAAGACCGCTCATATTTGGATAATCAATTATTATAGTTTCTACAATATTTGCCAGTTCCTTTGAAGTTACGCCAGAATATATTGCTTTACTATAGCCATTAACTATTTTTTTTTGGCCTAAAAACCATTCGATCAGCCCATGCTTTTTATATATCTCTAAGCCCACAGTTGATTTTCTTAATGTTAATACTCCTTCTGTATTTATTTCACCTAGAGACTTCGTTTTACCGTAAATATCACTCGCATCTGAAATATCATCTTCTTTATAAAAACCTTTATTACCAGAAAAAACACAGTCGGTACTCATTAGAATCAACCTAATGCTATGTTTTTCACAAATTGCTTTAAGTGCGTGAGGTAGATAAGAATTAATATAAATTGAATGCATAATTTTAGACTCATTAATGATTTGTTTCGTCACCCCAACACAGTTAACCAGAACATCAGGCATAAAATCCTCGATGACTTTCTCAAGTCCTAGTTCATCTAAAACATCAATATTTTCTATAGAGTTCTCTTTATTAAAATAATGAGCATTGTTATAGGATTGGATCTCACTTCTAAGTGTACATTTGACTCGATGGCTCTTTTCCAATGATTGAAGAAACGTATGGCCTAACATGCCACTGCCGCCTAAAATTAATATTTTCATCCTATAAACCTTTTGAGCACTCTTTAAAATGTGACTCTAAGTTAGTTATTAACTTATCTCTGTCAAAATTCTCTTTATAGTACCTTATCGCATTCAATCCCATTCTTTCTCTTTCTTTTTGTGTATTCTCACTCATTGCAAGAACACTCTTAGCTAAACCTTCAGAATCTCCAGCTCTAACTGAATAACCACATTTGCTTTCTTCAATAACTTCTGCCCCAGATCCATCTAAAGCTGCAATTATTGGCTTTCCACAGGCTAAATATGATTGAACTTTGCCTGGGATCCATGCTGACATAACGGGATGAGATCTCAATGTAGCTAAAAGTACATCAGCATTAGAAAAATAATCAGGCATTGACTCCATAGGCTTTCTTCCTAATATATGAAAATATTTTTCTAGAGATTTCTTTTTAATTTGATTCTTAAGCCAATCTTTTTTTCTGCCGTCACCCAAAATTACCCAATGTATAGGATGGGATTTCAATTTTTCAGCTGCTTCAACAATAGTTTCAATAGATTGTGCCGATCCTATATTACCTGCAAACATAGCAATAAAATCATTACTAGGTATTTTCTCAAATTCTTTGATTTTAATTTTATTCTTTACAGGCTTATATAAAGATTCAGCCCAGTTTGGAAAATATTCTATTTTGCTATTATCTCCGACTAATTTTATAGTAGGGGCAATGAAGCCCTTTGATTGAACAAGAATTAGATTTGAGTTTCTGTAAATCCATTTAATTAAAATTTCTACAGCATAAAAGAAAATCTTTGACTTTGGAGCTTCTACAGCTTTAAAGACTTCTGGCCATAAATCTTGAACCCAAATAATCATTGGTGACCTTTTTATCCATTTTAAAAAAACAGCAGGTATCCCAGATGTTAACGGTGAAGGAGCATAATTAAAAATAATATCGTATTTATCCCTACAAATGATGGGGCCTAGAATACTTGCAGAAAAAACATAGCTTAGATAATTAATCGCCAATTGTATCTTGGAGCTGGAATAACGAGGCACGATTGGAACTCGGATTATTTTAATTTTTTCTTTTATTTCCACACCGCATGACATAAAGGAATAACCTTCGAAGAACTGCCCTTGGGGATAATTAGGTAATCCTGTTAAAATTGTCACCTCATTACCCCTATTGCTTAGTTCTTCAGCTAAATCATTGATTCTGAAGTTTTCTGGCCAAAAATGTTGGCTTACTATCAAGATCTTCATCTTTTAGCCACCTTCTAAAACTTGTTTGAAGAAACTGAAGGTCTCTTCAGAAGCCTTCTCCCAACTAAAGTTTTTTGCATAATTATATGACTTAGTGCTTTTTGATAATCTCAAATCCTTTGAATCAATTATCTCCTGTAAAGCTTTTGCTATTTCATTTATATCTAAAGGATCGAAATAAACTCCCCCATCTTTTAAAATTTCAGGCATTGAAGACATCTTTGAGCAACAAATTGGCATGCCACTAGCCATAGACTCAATAATTATTTGCCCAAACGTTTCGCAGGATGATGCAAATATTGAGAGATCAGAATTATGATAAATTTTTTCAATTGCATTGAAGTTAATTTCTTTTTTGTAACTTATGTATTCTCTATCTTTATCAAATTTTTGAATTAGATTCTCTAATTGCACAAGAGCTTTAGGATTTGCGTTACCATATAAATCAAGTCTCAATGGGTACCCTTTTTCCCTTAGCCGAGATACTGCCTCAACAACATTCCATTGATGTTTATAATAATCAATAGAAGAAATATAAATTAACTTATAAGGGTTACTTGGACTATATTCACTTATGTCAATCTGCTCCCTAGGCTTCTTAAAGAATCTTTTCTCAATACCATGATGCACTATCTTTAGGCTGCTCTTTTTCAAATCTATTGAGTCTAATAAACTATTCTGTGAATATTCAGATAGAAAAACAATACCATTGGAATTCTTAAATGAGAAAGTTTGAGTGATTCTTAAAATGATTAACTTAAATGCCATTAAAGAAATTCCATATCGAGCAATTTCCTTAAATTCAAAGGGTAATTGATTTTGATGCATAGAAACTATTGGCTTAAAACTTGTTGTAAATGATCCTCCGGGTACGAATAGGATATTGCATTTTTCTTTACTCAATTCCCTAGACAGCATGAAAGATTGCCAAAATGTTCTCTTGAGAAAATTGCCGTCTAGTATTTTAGCTTTCTTTTTTTTCAACCAACTTTTATCAGGTAATTTTTCTAATGTTTTCTGATTTGACCAAATAACTACTTGAGAAATTCCTGACTTTTTAGGTTTTGCATGCTCTAGTAACTGGGATAAATGTGTTATCCCCCCACCATGCCTTATGTTTGCAGCATCAATCCCAACAACTATTCTTTCTCTATTTCTCACGATTTAGGAGTTTGTGATTCATTCTTTTGATTATTTATGTGGCTAAAAATCAGTAGAGATATTCCTAGAAAAATAAAAATAGTCGAGCTCCTATGGCCAAGATTTAGTCCAAGAATAATTAATAAATAATAAATAAAAGTATTCTTGATTACTCTATCCTTAATTATTCTTCTAATAGGGTGCAAAAAAGCATTAGCATAGAGAAGTGATCCAATGATGCCCGACTCAAAAAATATTCTAATAAAATTTGCATGGGGATTATAAACTGCATCTACATCATAAAATATGTTGTTTGCTATTGATGCTGTTCCCAAACCAGAACCAAAAAATAACGGTACTAAATTCATATCTAATAATTCGGTTAGTCTAATCCATACAGGATAAATATTTGCTATCTGTGCCTCAATTACAGGTGGTACTGTTGTTGCTTTCTGAAATGCGAGCACTGCTAAAGGTAACGCCTCTACATATTTAAGTACCCTTTCTGAATTAACTACTGTAAAAAAGATTGCAACTGATCCTAGTACCAAAAGGAAGGACAAAGCAGCGATGTATTTAACGGGAATTCTAGGGACTTGATAAACAGCAATAAGAGTAACTCCAATCAATAGTCCGACAAATCCTGAAAATGATTCGGTCAGAAGCATGCATATCATGACTAACAATATGATAGGTTTTGGAGTCCTTTTCTCAGTCATAAAAAGATCCCTCAAAAACAGTATTCCTAGTCCGAAACCCATATAGACTATTGCATCTCTTGGTTCGCCTGCAAGTCCATGAAACCTCCTTCCTGGATCCCTGAAATCGCTCAAATGTCTAGGTATAAAGTTTTCAATATCAAGAAAAACAATCAGAAAATAATCAAGAAGGCCAAGTATTAGACATGCATAGAAAGTATAAATAAATATTTTAAAAAAATAATCTATTCCTTGTGTGCTATTTATTAAATAACGAGGAAGAATTACAAAATAAATAAAGTAATAAGCAGAAATCACATATTCAAATATGGGTCGAGTATACGTGCTATTCAGAAGATATGAAAAACCAGAGTAATTTGAATCAGCGAAAGATACAGAATTAAGTTTAAAGTATCCATTATAATATCCGACTAAAAAGGAAATAATTAAGAAAAGAAGGTAATAAAAATACCATTTATAATGATAGTGAAATGGGTTTGGCACTCTTACATTAGAGGCCCTAGTAAAAACGAATTTATACGCTAAGGACACGACAACAATTAATTGAAGAAGGCGACTAATATTGCCTCCTACGCCAGCAGTTGCTTGTCCAGCAACTACGAATAACAATAATGGCTCCATCAAAACAGACCAAACAAAAAGCTTGGATAGGAATCCAAGTTTTACTGGGTTAGCTAGTTTTTCTGTCGTTTCAATCAAAGAATTTAGAAGATTTTTGGAAGAAAGAAACCTCTCCATTCTCCTGAGATTTTATATGGGAGAGCTTTTAGTCCTTTTTTGAAGTGAGCTATACCTTTAGGTGTTGTCTCATCTAGGCCCCCTATATCAAAATATATGCAACCAGATTTTTTAGCATGTTGTATTGCTTCCCACAAAAGAACATAATTGCATTGATTTTTTCTTCCCTCTTGAGTAGAAGAGCCAATAAGATATATAGCACTTTTACCATATTGAACGCTAACCAAGGTTCCTTGAATAGTTGAGTTTGAAGCGGATGGAGAAACAAAAATATTAAACTTCCAATATTCGTCTTGAATTGCTGACATTTCTTGAATCAAATTAGAAGACAAGCCTATAAAGCTCTTCTCTTTTTGCAGTTTGCTATATTCTTCAATCAAACTCTCAAGCTCTTTAGAATTATTATTAGTAAGCTTCGATTTTGTTCCTAGTTTCCAACCTTTCCTCAAGCAATTCCTCCATTTGCCATTTAATGAGGCTAAGATAGACTCCTCATCTTGTTTAAGATCTATTATCCCTGATGCCCAAGGGGGATTAGATAGTTTCTTTAGTCCTAGAGCTTTAAGCCTATTATCAAAACTTTCGTTTTCTTCATATTCTGGAGCTATTTGAAGCATAATCCAATGCCTTCTCTTACATTCATTTATTACTAACCTTAACGAACTTATAATAATGTCTTTTTTGAAGTCCTTATCATATTCATCTAGAAGCAGAGGTGCTCTATTAATCCTAGCTAGCCCTAGATTAAATGGAAGCGATTTGATTAATACTTGAGCTATAGATACAGGAGTATCTGAATCTGAAATGACAAAATATACTGTACCTAAGTTGTCTGATAGTTTCTTTGCTTGACCATAAAACCAAGATTGCAAAATATTCTGATTATCGCATTTAAGCCAAAGTTCTCTCCATTCATGGAAATCAATTTCCCTTATATTATAATTAGTGATTTTCATTAGTCTCTATATTTAACTCAAATATTTATTCATACTTTTAGCTTTGATAGAAGAGTGAATTGGTAAGAATAATGTGTTCCTTTTCAACTCAATTGCAGATTTATAGCGAGTCTCTTCTTCATAGACCTCTTTAGGCAAATCTGGCCAACTAAGAGCTGGAATAGAATACTTATTCAAAAGATTTAGAGCTTTTAGCATTTGTTTTCTATCTTTTAGTTTAAACCCAAATAAATAAGGGCAATATAAATTGTGATTAGAAAATATTTCATCTCCAACAAGGTTATTTTTTTTAAAAAAATTCCTCCAAAAATTGTAGTTTTCATTTCTAGTATTTATTTCAGATTCTAAACTCTTCTCAAGCATTATTAACTTTTTTGAAAATTTAGACATACGTGAAATTAAGTTTTGCGAACTATTTTTTATTTCATTATCATCGAAAATCTCAAGATTATTATAAGTACTTCTCCTGTATCCCAATTTTTGTATTGTTCTTTTAAGCACCCATTTGATCAAAAAAACATTTGCCTTAAAATTCTTTACATTTATTTCTTGATATAATTTTTTAAATCTTTCTAAAGATTTTTTTGATTCAAAAAAATTATCTTTATTAAAAACTAAAATTGATCCATCAGGAATCGCTAGCATCTTGTGTGGGCTAAAAAAAGTAAAGTGAGAGTATTTTCCTATTTTCCCAGACCTCCTAAGAACATGTGCTGCGTCTTCTACAAACCAAGCATCAAAGGATTCAGCGAACTCTGAGATTTCCTTAAAATCAATCTCCCTACCGAAATAATGTACTCCAAAAAATAAATCGGGGGCATTTTTAACTGTCATTTGTTTTTTACAGGCTCTCAAATCTGGGATGCCATTCTCCATAATTGGGTAAAAATAGATTCTAACTTTTTCTTTTCTAATTTCGTCTAATGATTCATTGCAGAAATATGAAGGTATCCATACATTAATTCTTTTTTTCTTGGATTCCTCAAATCTAAATCTAGCTATAAGTCTCATGGAATAGGATGATCTGGATAGCCAGAAACCTTCTTGATTTTTTTTAACCCAATGATTATTTAGCTGCTTAGAATTTATTGTAATTGCCTTGAAACAGGCTCTAAGTAGATTCATGAAACTTGGTAATGGTGTATAGGGTATTTTGTACAATTGAATAATTTGTCTGCCTAAAGTTTAATTGGCATCACTTTCATAAATCCAAGACTCATATTTTTTAAAATCATCTTTATATCTAAAATCAGCTATTCCTTCTAAAAAAGATCCTGCTACCATTAAACTATCATCGAGCGATATTGTGTCTCTTCTTATAGCCCAATAATTATCATTGGCTGCATTATCTCCTCTCATCCCAGTATATATGTATGGAAATCTTTTCATTGCCACACTTAAGGCTAATTTACTAAAGAAAGAAACATTACCAAAACCAAATGAAAAGTGCTCAATTGGAGTTTCTAATTCTTTTTCTAAAAAATCAGCGCTAGCTATTATTTCATGATTCAATTGCTCTAAATTTTCAATCTTAGATAAATCTTGATGTGAAGCAGTATGACATCCGATTGTGTGCCCCTTATCAATCAAATATTTTAAATCTTCGACACTCAAACTCTTCATTGCTTCATAGTTTTCAGGTAATGCATGATTTCTCCATTTTGGATAGAGATTTTCTTCGATGAATTTTGTCTGCCCTTGTTGATTCTCAATATCAACAAAATCTGTAACTACAAAAAAAATTGCCTTTATCCCTTTCGGGTCAAGGATTTCTTCTGCTACCAGCCTATTTGAATAAAAGCCATCATCAAATGATAAAAGTAAATTATCTCCTATTAATTCTTTATTGCCATTTAAATGATTCGTAAAATCTTCTGCAGTAATAAATTTCCAATCTTTCTGCAAGAATAAAATTATTTTATTGAACTTTTCGTATGAATCTTCAGGGACATCATGAAAAAGTAAAACTCTTATTCTGGTTCTATTTGCAGTCAATGATCTTATAAAATTAAGAAACCTTGATGGAACGTATAGAGATGAGAGTATGTATTTCTTTAGATTCATATTTCTTTATTTAATTTTTCAGCAGCTTTTTTACCGCTCATGATAGCCTCATCACTCCAAAGATATGCCCAGAGCCCATATCTTCCACATGGAATAATATCCTTGGATTTTAGATACTTATGAATTTTTCCAACTGATTGCTTCCTATTTTTATCAAAAATTACATATCCATACTTTATATCATATGTATCTAGGTAGGTAATCTCATCATCTTCTCTTAAGATGTTGACCTTTTCTAAATCAGTTTTGACTTTTTTTATTATTGCTTCTCTGTCACCTGGAAGCGGATTATCATTACCATATGATATTTCAACTGAAATAGAACTATGACCTTTAGGGACAACTGAATCTGATTTATGGGTAAAGTTAAATGGAAAACTAACCCTGACAAAACAAAAATCTTTCTCTAAAAAATATATCCAACTTTTATCAGTAATATTCTCTCTTTTGACACCTAGATTTACGACATAAATTGAATTCGTCTTAAGTTTTCTGGAGGCTGCTAGAACCTCTTCTGGTGTGTTTGGAATAATTTTTACTAATTCTGGGAGCGGAATAGTACTTAAGATCTGATCGTAAGATATCTCTTCAGTTTCATTAAAGATTATTTTTTTTCTTTCAACATCAATATTTGTTGCCTCCATTCCATTATTGATTCTTCCTTCACAACTTCTAGCTAATACTTGCCCTATATAGCCAAACCCTCCATTTTTTGGATATCTAAAAGTTGCATTTATTCCAAACCCTTTTTTTTGATCTCCTATGGCACCGCTTATAACTTCCTCCATACTAGGCCGAGGATGTCTTACATTAACCCAATCAGTAGTCAGTTGATCAGCATCTACACCCCAAAATTTTTGGCTATATGGAATCATGAAATGATTTGCTATTCCATCTCCAAACATATACCGCACCCAGTCCTCATAGTGATCTATATCTTCTTTTTTCCGAGTATTTTCGATAAAACCCAGCAAACAATCCTTGACTATTTTTTTTGGAAGACCATATGTATTTGCTTGGAATGGGTATCGAGTCATCGCACCATTTGAATGTATCCAAGCATCTCTGTCTTTTTTTTCTAAATTAGCCCCAATATCTTTAAGCAAACTAAGAATATATTTGTTTGATGTATGCAAGACATGAATCCCTTCGTCAAAAATAAACCCTTCTTTATGGTGCGACCTCGCATGTCCTCCAAAAGTATTATCCTTCTCATATACGATTCCATCGCCATGATAACATGCGCTCAAACCTGCAAGACCACCGCCTAAAATAATTGGTTTAGATGATTTTGTTTTTGCCATAAAATTATTTCCTTGTAATTCTTAGCTTTGATTTTATGTTTTGCATCGAATTATATAATCCAGATGAAAATTGATAAATAATCTTTAAATATAAGGGCGATAATATATAGAAAATACAGATAAATAATCGCTTAGGTAGGAATTTATAAAAATCTACTAGAAAAACTCCTAATCCTATTCGGCTATATATCATTTTCTTAAAGCTCCTATATTCTAACGAATTCAGTTTTTGTTTTTTTTGAACAGATTGAAAGAATGATTGGAGTATTTTATGATTCCTTAAAATCAAATCTTTGTTTAATTTCTGATCTCTATCATTGCCAATTCTTAAAAATGAAGTTAATACAACCGCTTCAGATTTTTTTATAAAGTTCTCAATAGCTTCTTGCTGGATTCTGCTTGACATATCTTGTTGCTCATATTCATATTCTTTTGATTGGCTTTGGAGATGTTGCCTTTGCAACAAATGGAACTTAGGTATAACTGCTGCACCGTATCGCTTAACAGCAAGTCTAGCTGTTACTTCAAAATCTTCAGCTCTTACATATTCTTTCCTAAAACCGCCTGCATCGATCATATCTTTTGTTCTAAAGGCTATTGATGGATGCCAGATGGGACATATCCCTAAGGTTATTGGTGCTAAGAATTCTCCATAATTGTCTAATTTTCTAGTCCAATCTCTGATTCTGTTTCCCTCCGAGTCTATTGTATGCTCCCACGAGCAAACTATTGAAATATCTTGATTATTCTCTAAATAAGCTATCTGCTCCTCTACCCTATTAGGTAAGCTTATATCATCCTGGTCTAACCTAACTACATAGGTGGTGTTAATCATTGATAAAGCCTTATTAATGGTTGCCGAAACGCCAAGATTTTTATCATTTTTTATAAAATTTATCCTAGGATCTTCGTAACTCTCAATAAATTTAGCCACAGAATCATCGGGACTTGCATCATCTATAATCATATACTCAAAATCACTATAAGTTTGAGTAAGAGTACTATCTATTGCGGACTCTAAATAGGGAAGCCCATTATATACCGTGGTTAAAACAGTAACTTTTCTACTATCTTCCATTTAAAAAAATACTAAGTTTCTCAGAAACCTTTCTTTTTAGCCTAGGGTGCAAAAAGTAATACTGTTTCCCTTTGATAGGCTGATCTTTCGTGATTGATCTCAATTTACCATCTCTCGCTAACTTCACCCCAGTAAGCATTGCTTCAACCATATTTGGTAAGAATTTGTCCTCAATCTTTTCGATTGTGTCTTTGGTATTAATATCAATATTTTTCTTAAGAATAATTGGTCCTGTGTCAACACCTTTATCTATTAGATGTAATGTAATTCCAATTTCCACTTTATCAAGAGATTCTGATTCTAGAATAGGCCATTCTGTTACTCCTATTCCTCTATAGTCTGGCAATATTCCCATATGAACATTTAAGACACCAATTTTTGGGATATTCAAAAATTTCTCTTTGAGAATTTCACTTCCTATTGACAATATGATGTCCGGATTTTTCTCATTTAAGAAATCAATCGTATCATTATCATTTGGATCATTAAAATATTCAAATGGAACATTATGACGTGAACAAAGAGATTCTAAAGTCTCGCTTTCTAGACCTTTATTTTTTAATAGTTCAAAAGCTTTATCTGAAGTTTTCTCGGAGTCGGATTCAGAAAAATACCTCCTCCAGATTTTAATTAAAAATCTTGATCCTAATCTTTTGAGCTCACTATAGAATCTTCTCAAAGACCACATTTTTAAAGAATACACTCCAACAAGCTCTACATCTGGCTCAAAAATACATAAATGTGTGACTAATAGAGAGTATATATTGTCATCGACAGGAGCAGATATGCCTACTTTTATGTTCTTCATATCAAATTTCTCATCTGCGATTCTTGTAATTGAATATTATGTCGGTAGTAGGAAAAGACTAAAATATTTTCTAAATTTTTGCTTCTTTCTGAATTCAAGGTTTTAACTAAAGATAAAACTCTATCATTGGCTTTAAGAGCGGCATTAAGAAACCTCTTATCATCGAATGTATCTGATAATAATAAAAAGAAATATATTAACCTTAATTGCTCAATTAAAGATTCAATCTTATCATTAGGTGACTCAGAAAAGTTAATAATACTCTGTTGCTTAATTTCAAAGACTCTTAGAAGTCTTTCAGATGCTTTTTCCAAATATTCTTTTACGCTGTGATTAGGAAGTAGACGATAAGATGCAAGAAGAGACATGAGTAAAAATGACCTTTCAAATACAATTTGCTTTGGGGCAGCCCATTCGTCAATAGGTACATTCTTAATTAATATGTCATTTAATTTTAAAATACTCTGCTTATCTAGCGATACATTCTCAAATACAAGGAAAATCAATCTGTGCAATGAATGATCATCTTGCCTACTATTTAGAAAATCAAGCAATGGTTTCTTAGGCATTCTAGTTATACTTTTTTTATTGTTAAGAGGTAGTTTTGCTGCTATTTTTTGTATGGTTTTTAATTCTAGTTCTTTCTTTTCATCCTCTGATTCTGAAATGAGAAGCTTCTCAAAAGCTGAATTCTGAGACTCTTTATTTATTTGTATATCTTTCTCGTAATATCTTTCGATCTCTTCACATAGCATTGTATGATGATCTATAGAAATTCCTTGATTGAGTCTTAATATTATTGGTTCAACAAAGGGAGGAAGAATTTGATAAAGAGCATCTTTAAAATAATAAATTATTTCCAAAATGGTTCTGAAAATTCTTATTAGTACGGGTTGCCTTGCAGCACCCTCAATGATCTTGAAGCCAATCTTTTGAAAAAAGTCTGTGGCTGAAGGTGTGTCAGTATGGACTAGTAATATTGTCCTTTTAATATCCTTTTTTGTTTTTAAATGGGAAAATATTTCTGATAGAACCATAGGCAGAATCCAGTAACCTCTTGTTTGTGGGATTGTAAAAGCATTTCCAAGATATGCATCATTTCTTTGAGCTAAATTCTCTTTGAAAGGTGTGACCATTAAAGGTGAATCCAAAGCGTTTTCAAATAACATGAAATAGTGAACAATCTGATTATCAATTGATGCTATAAAACAATTAATTCCATGCTCGCCTATTTGTGAGATATATTTTTTATCAAAGTCTTGCTTATGAGTAAAATGTGGATATAAGTCATTTTCTATTTTCTTAATATCAGACTGGGTAGCTTTCTTTACCTCTATCCTTGAATCTGCCTTTGGATTTATGAAAGAAAAATCCTCTACAGATAACTCAAAATAAACAAACTCCCATTTTTCATTAAGGTGATAACTTAAATACTCACTGATTTCAAATAATAGTGATTTGAATCCACTATCTCTAAACTTTACTATTAAGCGTTTGAGTTTTATTGAGTAATTACTAGAAAATATCACTTTAAATTATTTGCTGAGATATTGTTTTACTGATCAAGATTGATGTTATGTTTAATTAGAGCTGCCCTTATATCGCCTACACAAGTTATTTCAAAAACTTCATCCATTGAAAAACTTACATCAAATTCACTCTCAAGCTCTGTTACCAAAACCAAAGCATTGAATGAATCCCAAGATGAAGTATTCTCAGGTGATGTTGAATTTGAGATTTCCTCTATCTCTAAGTTTAAAACTCTTGATAAAAGCAAAATCAATTTTTGTTCATTTGTCATCTAATTCAGTCAGAGACTAGTGGATTCAGGCTTAATAATTTTAATATATTTGGGGTAGTTAGGTGCTGTTTTCAAATTTAGTTCCCAAAAACCTTCATTATCATTCTTCAGTTCCTTGAATCCCATGTGGCTGTAGAAATCTCTTGCAGGCTTATTCCTCTTGGTTGGAATAAATTCAGCAATAAGTTTCTGCTGTGAACAATTTTTTGCATCATATGCAATATAGGCAAGAATTGCCTGTTCAACTTCCCTACCTAAAATCCTACAACTCAGAAGGAGATTATCTATTCTCCAAGTATCAGACTTTTCAACGATTGCCAAACCAGTAAGTCCATAGTCACCATATTTATCAGAGAGTCTCAAAGAATATATATTGAAATTCTTATTGTTTATAAAGCTTTCAATCTGTTCTTCAGAATATCTTCTGGTAGTCATATTAAATTGATTTGTTTTTTGTGTTAACTGGGAAATCCTCTCTATATTGACCTTATCATCTAGTGAAATATTCATTCTCATATCAAGTATTTTTAAATAATCTGACAAGTCAGATATTTTACTCTTTAAGTTTTTTCTCTTTTTTTCATCAGCATACATCTCACCTTTTTTTGCATCCTCCTCTGTGTAGGATAAGGAGTCAAAAAATGAAAGATCTGTTAGAGTCTTTATATATCTAGAGGGATCTTCTGGTATATCTACAACTTCAACTTCTGGTAAGTATTGCATCACCAAATTTCTATTAAATTCATCATCATCAAAAAAAACCATACTATCCAATCCAATATTTATTTCATCTGAGATTGATCTAAGGTTGCTAACTTTATCGTCCCAATTTATTCTAATTGTAGCGAAATGTTTTTCCTTAAGGACCATGTAAGGGTGATTCCTGATTACGTCTAT
>CEUA01047327.1_pt1 | contig 20168 bp, 17 predicted proteins | sample 361541 | NCBI WGS metagenome assembly CEUA01 (sample SAMEA2623079, study PRJEB7988) | marine metagenome | isolation source: saline water (ENVO:00002010), including
TGCATATCCAATGTTACCAGCGGCGCCAGTAACAGCAACACGAATTGGTTTTTTCTTTCCATTGTCTCCTGCAGCTGTGACTGCGATTTTCTCGGCCCCTCTTCCCATATGTCTCCCTCGTTCTCCGGCAATAGGATGGGAACTTAGCACTTTGCGATTATTCCCCTCCCTGAGAATCATATTTTCCTGCCAATCATTCTCTGAAACCTTCGCGCCGACGGTTTCAATAAGCGCCTTCTTCTCGTATGGATATCTGATTGGGCCTACGGCCCAACAGGAGTGATGACAATGCGCTTGGGAGTAGTCAAGGAGCCAGAAGGAGAAAATAGGGTTTCCATAGTTCCAAACTCGGTAACAAAACTAACCAAGCTCGGTTTTGAGGTTCTGGTGGAGGCCGGAGCAGGCCAGGGGGCCAACCACTCCGATGAGGAGTACGGATCAAAGGGTGCAAAAGTAGTTCCCCGCGACACCGCAATGTCAGCAGACATCGTGATTTCAATTAGGATGCCCGATACTTCATCGATGAGCGCAGGGAACATACTAGCTTGCGTTGCTGACCCATTCAGGAATCCTAGCAGGGTTCGCGAGGCGATGGATGCAGGAATCACACTGATGAGTATGGACATGATTCCGAGGAGACTGTCAAGGGCCCAAGCAATGGACGTCAATTCAAGCCAAGATAACCTCTCTGGGTACAAAGCCGTACTTCTAGGAGCAGCACATGTCCCTAAGGGGATACCAATGATGACTACCAGCGCTGGAACCGTTAAGCCAGCCAAATTCGTGATCATGGGCAGTGGAGTTGCAGGCCTACAGGCCATAGCAACAGCGAAGCGACTGGGAGCGGTGGTCTATGCATCCGACGTCAGGAAGTCAGCCGCTGAGCAGATTGAGTCAGTAGGCGGACGGTTCATCGAAGTAGATGGAATGGATGATTTCGAGGACGAGTCTGGCTATGCAAAGCCATTGACTCCCGAGTTCATTCAGAAGGTCAATGATACTGTTTGCGATGTCGCCAGTGATGCGGATGTGATAGTTACCACAGCTCGTATTTTCGGTAGGCCAGCCCCTATCACCGTGCCTTCTTCAGCAGTTGAATCATTCAAAGAGGGATCAGTAATTATTGACATGAACGCGGATGTCGGTGGAAACTGCGAACTCACAGTTCCAGGCGAGATAACCAGCGAGTACGGAGTTACTATTGTCGGAATTGAGAATCTTGCTGGAACCATCCCCTCAACCGCCAGCATGCTTTTCTCAAATAATCTCACAAACTTCGTCATTAGCTTGGTTAAGGATGGGAAGTTGGAGTTGGACATGGAAGACGACATCTTGGTCGGTGCACCTGAAGGTTCAGACTTTCACATTCCCGGAATGGGTGGCGTCCTCATTTGCTCAAATGGGGAGATTCACTCTAAGCAGTCTCGGTTGGCGGAGGTGGTCGAATGAGCCTTACTCTCGGAGCACTGGTGGGCAGCATCACAGTTTTCGTATTGGCTATTTTCCTCGGGTTTGAGCTAATCAGCAAGGTCCCCCCCACCCTTCATACCCCCCTGATGTCCGGGGCCAATGCCATTTCTGGAATTACCATAGTTGGCGCCTTGATATTGTCAAACTCGTCTTTCGATGGGGCAAACACTGATGTTGCAGCTCTGCTGGCCTTTGTCGCTCTGGTCATGGCCACAATCAATGCGGTTGGTGGTTTCATGGTTACGAACAAGATGCTTGGAATGATAGCCGGGCGACGTAGAAAGGGAGGTGAATAGATTGGTTGATCCAGTGGTCTGGGATATCGGTTACCTGATTTCTGCTTCCTTGTTCATCATGGGAATAAAGAAGCTATCGAGCCCAAGAACGGCACCCGAGGGAAACAGCCTCGGAGCCATGGGGATGCTGCTCGCTGTATTGGTCACACTCGCCAAGCTTCAGACAGAGGGCGTCATTGGCTGGGAGTTGATTATTGGGGGGCTTGCTATAGGCTCTGTAATTGGATACCTGATGGCAACTAGGGTTGAGATGACCGGAATGCCAGAATTGGTTGCACTCTTCAATGGATTTGGCGGCGGTGCCTCAGCGCTGGTCGGTCTTTCAGAGGCGTTAAAGAGAATTCAAGAGTCAAACATCCCCGATCCCGGAGTAGAGCTCTATGCGATTTGGGTGGCAATTGGGCTTTCGGGGATTGTCGGATGGATCACACTGACTGGAAGCCTAGTGGCGATGTACAAGCTGAAGGGCGGATTCACTATTCCCTTCACAGGTAAGTGGGTTAGATTCCCAACATGGGGGCCATCATGGCTCAACGCCGTGAAGACCATCCTTCTCCTGGCTTCATTCGCACTCATCTGGATGACAATTCAGGAACCATCCGAGCACTCCTGGATTTACGCATTGGCACTATCATCTGGCTTGCTCGGAATACTGTTTGTCCTTCCGATAGGGGGGGCGGATATGCCGGTCGTTGTCAGCCTCCTGAACTCACTCTCGGGAATCGCCGCTGCATTCACCGGGTTCGTGATCGGGAATAACGTTCTAATCATCGCCGGTTCGATGGTCGGAGCTGCTGGACTAATCCTCACATTCATTATGTGTAAGGCGATGAATAGGGAACTCTTCGATGTGCTGTTCAAGGCATTCGGCGGTTCAGGGGAAAGGGACCAGCTTACTCGAACCAAGGTAGGCAGCGATCCAGAGGAGGTCGCAATGGTTCTAGATGGTGCCCAACGCGTCATCGTTGTTCCCGGATATGGGATGGCCGTCAGTCAGAGTCAGCATGCTGTAAAGGAATTCGCGGACCTCATGGAGTCAACAGGGTGCGAGGTCCTCTACGCCATACATCCCGTAGCTGGAAGGATGCCGGGGCACATGAATGTCCTTCTCGCAGAGGCGAATGTCCCATACGAGAGGCTCATTGAAATGGATGAAATCAATTCGGAATTCCCTGATTGCGACGTTGCCTTGGTTATTGGGGCAAATGACACCACAAACCCAGCAGCTAGAACCGGTGAGGGCCCCCTAGCGGGTATGCCAATTTTGGATGTCGACAAGGCAAATGTCGTCGTCATCATCAAGAGGAGCCTTTCAGTCGGCTACGCTGGTGTTGATAACGACCTCTTCTACATGGACAAGACAATGATGCTCTTCGGCGATGGAAAGAAAATGATGAATGAGCTCAATGGTTCAATCAAGGACCTATAATGGCAGATGACTATCATGATTCCAAGCAATTGTTATGAGTCCACCGCTGCCGAACGCAGTTCGGTAACAGGCATGAGTTCCCCGGTTAAGAGGCTCGGTGTTGTCTTCATCGTAGCTGTACTTCTAGCAGTTCCCGCAATGGGGATGAGCGCGGGGCCGAGTAGCGAGAATGGGGATGGTGACCCCACTGCCAAGTACGGATGCTCTTGTCACAACAATGGAGCATCTTCCGTCAGAGCTGTGGTGATGATAACAGGTATCCCCGTGATGTACGACCCAGGGCAATCCTACGAGTTCACGATTACCGTTGCAGACTCACTAACCCTCTCGGGCGGTGACGGAAATACAAAGGCTGGATTCTTGATGACTTCCGAGTCAAACGGAAATTTCAGCTGGTCAGATGATCAGGATATCAGGCAGGCGGACGGCGCTCCCGATGACATCTCCCACTCTGAACCGGACTCAGACGGGATATGGACCGTGGTTTGGACTGCACCCTCTGATGACATGGGGCCGATATACTTCTGGCTAGCAGGAAACTCTGTGGATGGCGGTGGCGTTCCAGACGATTCCGACTACTGGAACGTTCTATCGTTCACCATCAACCCACCAGGAACCGTGACTTCTGACGAATCCGGCGCTACCTTGGATACCAGGACAATATCTGTCGGTGATTATGACACACTATTTGTCATAGAGGAGTCAGATTCACAGAAAGAAGCAGAGAGGCAAGAGGCACTATCGCATGCAGTTTTCTCACAAGGAAATCTATTCTTCTGGACAAGCCTAGTAGCGTTGATTTTCGGCGCCATACTCCAGAGGGAGATTTTGGAGAGGAAGTATGATGATGGCCCAGAGTTCCTTGCAATGGAGCTTGCTTACCCACAGGCAATCAGGAGGTCAATTATGAGCATCGTGTCCTTCATCGTCGCAGTGAATTGGACCGCATCTGACACTGCGATATACTTCCCCCCGCCCGCAGTCGTAGAGGAGGGGACCCATGTCACAGACCTCACAGGATTCCTGATAGGGTGTGCGTTCCTAACTAGCATCCTGTTTGCTTATGGGGTCTATAGGACCATACTAGCTGCAAGAATTGAATCATCGGTAAAGGATCGCATGTGATATGCCAGTAAGACAACATTCCGAGACCGACGGAAAAACACATAATCATTTTTCAGAATTCCACTCGGTATTCAGGAAAACTGCTCTCTTCTTGTTAGTTTTTGCCGCACTATGGTCAACAATATCGACATCGATGATTGGTGATTGGGTATTAGCAGCGTCCCCTGAGGGTAACGAATCTGTAATGTCTCTGTACTCGCCCATGGACTGGGTAGGAGTTAGGTGGACTCTGATATTGCTGCTCTCTTCGATTTCCGTACTCCCAATATTCTCGATCCTCATTTATCGCTTCTCGAGATCCGGCCTTTATGGCGATGAAAGAAGGTGGCTTGCAACCCTCCTCTCGATTTTCTCTATAATTGCACCATTGCTAACCGTGGCTATTTGGACTTGGGGAATATCTGCGATTTTCTCAGTTTCAGAAGAAATAGGTGCGATTAACGGCGTCGAGGAAATGTATGATGTGAGCATGGTCGTAGAGCTATCACTTGGGATGACATGGGTGGTATTGATCGTCACACTGACATCCCTGGCTCTAGCATTTTCGCGATTTATTCTTTCCTCAGTGGGAGAGGGTACAAGGTTCAGGATCAGGCTGATGCTGATGTCAACAGGTATCCTCATCCTGACTCTGCCAGTGGTCTATGACGGCCTCAGGGTAATTATCGCCGTGTCAGCAATAATTGCAGCTGACCAATTTTCAAAGTTGATGCCTGTCCGTGAATGACAATCTCATCACATACCATCAGTTCCATAATCACGATTGCATTTACTTGAAAGCCATGCTTGATTACGGAATGTCGTGAAGTCAGTACGTTACGCGGTAGCACTTGTCCTGATTCTTCTCGGTGCCATGATAAATATGAATCCGGACTTGGTCGATTCGAAAGTGGCCCCCGGAGCGAGCGACAACGATCAAGACTCAAACTTGGTCGGATTACAGGACAGTGAAGAATGGCTCGTTCTACGTGTCGCTTTCCCGGGGAAACCCCACTCCGAGTCAATAACTGAGTCGATATTCGATATGGACGAAGACGGTTCACCACACCTCTCAGCTTCGAAATATGTGAGCCAGATGTCGGGAGGCCACTCCAAACTCTCGGTGACATTATCTGAGGAAGTCTGGATTTCACCTGAAGACGAGGGTTACTGGGGCACCGACTCACCCGGCACTAGAGACTCAGGGATAGACGGCAGGGGGGTTGAGGGGTTAGTCGAAGACTCAGTATACGCCCTTCTGGGAAACTCCAACTTATCGCGATGGGACTACAATGGCGATGGAGTTGTGGATAGGCTTCTGGTTCTTCATTCGGGAGAAGCACAGGAATCAGGCGCATCGTCTAACTCGATTTGGAGCCACTTCTCAGAATTACAGGAACCGATATCTATCGGCGAATGGACAGTCAGCCACTACACAATTTCTTCATTGAACAGCGGTTTGGGAACAGTAGTTCACGAGATGCTACATCAGATGGGCGCATTTGATCTATATGACGTTCATTCAGAACTGCCCTCAAATAACTGGAATGGCCTTGGTGATTGGGACATAATGGCCAGTGGCAATTGGAACGACAATGGGAGGACTCCCTCCATGCCCGGCGCAGCAACACTGGATTTGGTGGGTTCCAACGGAATCATGGAAATTGACACGTCCCTCGATAGCTCATACGAAATCGAGTCATTGAGTAGTGAATCCCTTGGTACGAGGGCACTGTCTCTTGAGACAGCACCCGGAGAGAGGGTCCTAATCTCCCTACGCTCAGATAGCGGTTTCGATTCCGCTTTACCCGGACATGGAATCATTGTCGAGTATCAGGATGTGAACAACGGAAACTCAGAAGACAACACCGTCAACCACGATCCAAATTACGCTTGGGTCAAGATCATAGAGGCCGATGGGGATGACGCTCTGATAAGGAACCGGGACTCAGGTAGTGAAGGAGACACATTTTCTGTAAACGAATCATTCGGATCACAAGGGGTGAAAATTAGGGACAATAGGGGGAGAATGGTTCATTGGACAGCTACCGTTACACAGATTCAGGATAGCTCGGCTACAATACAAATTGTGACTTCCAGCACCCCTATCACGTCAGTCCTGACAGAGAGAAACCCAATTCAATTGCTTGACGGGGAGTCATCGTATGCCTTGGTAAGCACTCCCTTGCAGTGCAACCTAATTGTCAATGTCAGCGCCGACTTTAGCACTCCCGTGGAGAGAGTCATAGTAATCCCCGCTGGATTGTCCGAAGTCCCGATACTGAGGCACTCAGACACCCCCCTGGAGATTGGGACCTTGATCGGTTCAATCGGCTGTGAAGGCGAGAACCCAGTTTCCATCAGATTGGATTGGCAGAAGATTGGAAACAGGATAACGTCCCAGAATTTAGAGTCGGTAATCGACTGGGAGGCTCCCTCTTCGATATCCCTAGATTTAGACTATGAGGGCTCCGGCCCAAGGGAGTACCACATTGCTATCGAGGGAGCGGCCGCTAGGATTGCAACAGTGACCACTCAGGGTGAGATCGGCCCTGGTGACCCACTAATCATCGAGATAGATCCCAAGGGGCTAATGGAGCCAGGTATGTATGCAAGTGGCGAGGTTGTTTTCCAAGACGAAAACGGACTTGAGAATAGAGTGGGAGTAACCCTGATCGCAGAATCCCCCTTTACGGGCAACGGCATTTTGGGATGGCTTTCCAAGCCCTCCAATGGTCTGCCGTTAATTTGCATCCTCTTGGCGCTGTCAGTTTTGACAGGTCAGAAGAGGGAATAATCACCTTTTGCTCGGATTGCTCCATCTTGAGTCAGCTGGCGGCCTCGAGATTTCAAGGAACCTCCAGTCCCCTGTGTCCACGTCTATTGGGCAAATCCAATGTTTGTTCACACCGGAGGCAAGCCTAGATGTCAAGCAAGCTCTCCCCCAATCACTCACTACCTTTCCCCTATCATCGGGATCATTGATTAGCCAAGGGGCATGATCCTCTCCAATTGGTCCTGTATAACACCTCCAGGTAGTCCCGAATTTGAATCCAGACCGGGTATTAAGGCCCCTGTCCCAGAGTTCCTTCAATAGGCTGGCGGTCCTTGTCATCCCAAGTTCAGGATCTGTTAAACCTGTAGAAAAACTATCGATATGAAAGTCGAATGATGAATGCCCCAGAACGTGAACTAGCTCCCTCTCAACCCAGTCCAGTTGCCTTCCACCATGAATTGGGACTCCGATGGCTTCAGATGGCCACTCGTGTGTGTCTGTGAAGAAAGCACCACCTGTGTGAGTCTCCACGTAGTCACGGCACGAGATCTTCATGAATCCCTCTTCGGAGGGCGACTCAAGAATTCCAGTAGGATTAGCTATCGACAGGTGATATGTGACCACTGATAACTCTTCATCAATAACTATCGCCTCGGCTATTCTGCCTCTTCCCTCAACTTCCTTTGTCCACTGGTACAAATCCCTCTTTGCATCAAAATGCTCAGTGTCTGTGAACCATCTCACCTCTGCAACCGGCGAATCATTCCTAGGGTGCGTATCCGAGACCCATCTCAGGCCCCATGATTCTTCTGAGTGCTCAAGCCCCATGCTGCCGAGATTCTCCTTCAGGACAATCTTGTTCCCCGGCACTCTGAGCGCCTCCATTATCACTCCTTCAAGAATAGCATCTCCATCTTCCCCCATTACCCCCATCAACCAGTCATCACTGGGAAATTCAACATGCCTATGGTCTCTACAGAAGATTAGTTCACATGCCGTGAGAATCAGACATCCGTCGGATATCGGCCTGCCTATGGCCGACTTATGCCATAACCTGTCGGCCGCGGGGCCATCGTAGATCCACCCCCCCTCGACGCGCTCCATGCCATTACGATGGCATCCCAAACTTGATTCCGCCGGTCTAGTAAGTATCATTCGCCACAACCTACTCGCAGTATACATGGAGTCACAGAGCGAGGACAGAACTGAGGCTGAAACACTACGAAGACTGAGTGCACTGCTCGATGATTTCGAGGGTACAAGAGTCACATTGATTGGTGATGTTATGCTTGATAGGTACCATCATGGATATGCCAACAATCTCAACTCAACAGCTCCTGTGCCGGCGTTGAGAATCATCCGCTCGGAAGAGTCGCCCGGGGCTGCTGCCCATATAGCAAGAGGCCTAAACTCACTGGGCATGGACGTAGATTTTTTCTCTTGCGTAGGGGATGATGCTGAAGGAAATAGGATTCTAGAGATGATTTCTAACGACGGAATTGAAACATCTGGAATCACTGTTGTCCCTAACCGAAAGACATTGACAAAGATTAGGTTTTACGGCAGTAGGGAAAGCCTACTGGACCAGAGTCAGGTGCTCCTTCAGGCAGATAGGGGCCCATTGGAAGAATTGAGTAAATCGGTCAGTAATCAGTTAATCGATGCCGCTCTCGAGTCAATGCCAAACAGCAAAGCGATAGTCCTATCAGATTATCACAAAGGCGTTTTGACTGAATCGGGGGCCTCAAAGCTCATCTCAAATGCCAAGAAATTGAAGCTCCCTTGTATCGTAGATCCAAAATTGACCGGCCTTTCCAGAAGCCAAGGGGCAGATGCAGTGATTTTCGGAATGAGGGGTCTTGAATTACAAAGAAGAAGACTGATGCTGGAAAGCAAATCTGAGACGGCTTCCGAGCTAATTTCAACATACGGTTGGGGAGCAATAGTCGTCCTTGGTGGAGTCGAAGGGACCAATCTCTATCTTCCCGATGGGAGGGAGATGTCTATCCCTTGCAGGGCCGACGCACCCAGACAACAGATCGGCCTTCATGACGCTGCTGCAACAGCTCTAGCAGCTGCTCTGGGCAATGGACTGGACATTATGGATGCTACATCACTAGCTGCTGCAGCTTGTGAGTGTGTACTAACGGCCGAGTCTAGCCAGGAGTTCGTCGACAGTGACACCTTGGGGATATGGCTTGACGAGCTATCGTGGAAGCTGCAGATTTCCGATAGATGAGGAACATGAACCCAAGGGGTTCAAGACATGTTCTATAGGGCCACAATCGTGAATCAGCGGTCCTTGTTCATTTCATTGGCGACGGCTTTTGCGTTGCTAGCATTTGCTCATTCGGCTTCGGCTGAAGAGGCCACCCCCTCGTTTATTGGCTTCAATGACGAAAATGGAATGCAAATTTCTGAGCATTCCACGGTCTCAGGCTTTCTTGTTTCAGCAAATGAGCCATCGGAGGCATTTTGGTCGGCATTAGAGCAATCGGGCGCAGATACCGTGGTGAGGGGTGGTGGCACCTTACAATTCAGCGAGTCACATGAGTATGGCAATTTGTTGAAGTGGTCATGGGAGGCCATTATTGATCCAGACGAGATAGGCGACTGTTCGTGCATCCTCCAGATTTCGATATCCGACATCACCCAGAATACAGTCTCATCGTCCATTGCTGCATTCATTGGAAACTCATCAGGATCAGTTCTATTGCCCGAGGCTCCATCATCGGAGTCATGGATCGTAGGTGAAGTAGAATTCTCGGGATGGTCAGCGGCTTCTTACGATCCCACAGCCACAATTTCATTCTCACTCCTCCCTACCGACTCCCCATCGACTAGTTGTGCCAACCCTCCGGCATCCCCAGTTGAGGACGCATTGTCTTTGATGGGAGAATACTCGGCTACTGTGGACGCATCCGGATTAGAGGATGGTTGGTACTCAGCATGGACAGCATCCTCGACTCAATTATCCGTAGTATACCATTGCGTGCCCGTCAGGGTCGACAATAATGCCCCTGCCTCCTCAATCATTGGCCCCGATGAAGCACAGGAGGGGGACGACGCCCTATTATTCGACGGGGGCTCCTCGGACGATGGCTATTGGGGGAAGGGAGACCTATACCACATTTGGACTCTGTTGGACAGATCAAACCCCGGCGCAGCTCCAATTTCAGTTTCCCAGGGTGAGAGCACGTTCTCACTGGAGACGGACATATCTGGCAATTTTGAGCTGCTATTGAGGGTCAAAGATGGAGGGGGGCTCTATTCATCTGTCTCCAGAAATATTACAATCACAAATGTAATCCCTACAGTAAAACTCACCGTCGACGGAAAGTCCGTTTCCCATGGTGAGAGCATCAGGCTTTCATCGGGAGATACATGGGACCTAGATGCCTCAGGATCACTAGACAGCACCAATGATATCAATGGACTAAGATGTGTATGGAAGGTGGATAACGAACCCGTGAACGAGGGCTGTCAGAGGTCCTTCACATGGCCCGAATCGAATATTGAAAAGTTGATACTTACAATAGAGGTAATTGACGACGATGATCAGTATTCATTCATTTCAGTGGAACTGGTCCATCCCGATTACACTGATGAGCTACCTCTGGGGATAATAGTCCTAGTCTTGTCAGCAGCCTTCCTCGCTTCCGCCATTCTATTCAGAAGAAAGTCCACTTCCATGGGTGAAATACCTAAGTGGCAGCCTGACGAGGAAAAATGACAGTTCTTTACTACATTTCAAGAACTCGGACCTAGGCGCGGCAGATGGATACAATGTCTGATTTACCCTTTGGAGATGGAGAATATCGTAGAAGGCAGGAAGAGTTCCTGTCGAACATGCCCATTGACTCTCTAGTCATCATTCCAAATAATCAAGTGTCAATCAGGTCTAACGACACCAGTTATCCATACAGGGCGAATTCGTACGTGCTATACCTGTGTGGATGGTCGGAGCCCGACTCTATTCTCACTGCCAAATTCGATGACGGCCTATGGCAAACCACTCTATTCGTCAGACCGAGAGATACCAAGGCCGAGATATGGGAAGGGAGGAGAGTAGGCCCAGAGGGCGCATTGCAGGGCTGGCCGATAGATAACTCACTCTCGATAAACGACGCAGAAGAATACATCTCCAAGAAAATAGAGTCGGGCTTGAAACCATCTGCTATCATCGGTATAGACTCTAAAATAGACGACATTATTTCGGATTCTAAGATGTCCGATATCCCGGATCCCCGTACGCTATTGGACGTTATGAGGACCGTAAAATCCGAAGCAGAAATTGACGTAATGAAGGAAGCATCCAGAATCGCCTCCGATGCTCATGTGAAGGCGATGCGCGCAACACACCCCGGGATTGGCGAGTGGCAAATACAATCCGTTATCGAGGGACACTTTATTGATTCGAGGAGTCAGTGGAGCTACAAATCGATCGTTGGCGGCGGAGACAATGCCACGATACTCCATTACGGCAGTAACTCAGACTCCATTGAAGACGGTGACTTGGTCCTTGTTGATGCCGGATGCGAGGTTCACGGATACGCTTCAGACATCACAAGAACATGGCCCGTTAATGGTAAGTTCACAGAACCCCAGAGAGAAATTTACAACCTAGTCCTTGAAGCCGAAGAGGCTGCAATTAAGGCCTGTAAAGTAGGTTCTACTTGGAACTCCAGCCATAAGGCGGCTTCATTAGTACTGGCAAAAGGCCTCATCGATTTGGGAATACTTGATTGTACCATTTCCGAGGCATTAGGGGAGAACCTGGACGGCCCATTTAGGAATTACTTCATGCATGGGACAAGCCACCTTCTGGGCCTAGACGTTCATGATGTCGGAGGAGGAAGGAAGGGCGACGGCAAGCCAGGACCCACTCTTGAAAGTGGCATGGTTCTAACTGTCGAGCCCGGGCTCTACTTCGCTAGTTGGAGGGACGACGTCGAGATCCCAGAAAGATATTCTGGAATAGGAATCAGAATAGAGGATGACGTACTCGTTACTGAAGATGGCCCAGTAGTACTTACAGCAGGATGCCCCAAGTCCATAGACGAGATTGAGTCATTAATTTCAAAGGGTGATTGACCTGTCTTGGTCTGAAATTATTGCTATTCAGGCGAGCGAGAATCCTCCACGCCTTTCAATTGAAGATGCAGTGACGATTTACGAAGATGCTGACCTCAACGAGCTGATGTATGCTGCCCACATCAGAAGGAAGAAAATGGTACCAGGAAACGAAGTAACATACCTAGTAGACAGGAACATAAATTACACAAATATTTGCACAATTAATTGCCAATTCTGCTCGTTCTATAGGCCACCAGGTCATGCTGATGTCTACACTCAATCAGTCGATGAGATCAGTGAGAGAATTTCTGAACTGGAGGAATGCAGAGGCTCTAGAATTCTGATGCAAGGGGGCGTAAACCCAGATTTGCCACTATCCTGGTACACAAGTCTACTATCCGAGCTAAGGTCTAGGCATCCCACAATAGAGCTCGACTGCTTTTCCCCAATAGAGATAGAGGGAATTTCCGATGTTTGTGGACAAAGCACATCCACAGTTCTTCAGCGTTTGAAGGAAGCGGGGATGCATGGCCTACCTGGTGGCGGAGCTGAAATGCTCGTCGATGATGTCAGAAAGGACATATCCCCCCTGAAGGGCTCAGCCGAAAACTGGCTCAGAATTATGGGTGAAGCACAGGAACTCGGCCTCACTACATCGGCAACTAATGTATTTGGTTTCGGTGAGACCCCATCTGATAGAGTCGAACACATGAGCAAGATAAGGAAAATGCAAGACTCGGCAATTTCTAACGGCAACACTGGTTTTACTTCATTCGTCTCATGGCCGGTGCAACTTGAAAACAACGCTTTTGGAAGGAGGAACGGGGGTTTGAATAGAATTGAGATGGGGGCCTCATCTTCGGAGTACCTTAGGCATCTCGCCGTCTCCCGTCTTTTCTTTGATAATATTCCACACATCCAAGCATCATGGCCAACAATGGGTCTAGAGGTTGCTCAGGTGGCCCTATTGGGCGGGGCGGACGATGCCGGATCAACGATGATGGAAGAAAATGTGGTCTCAGCATCTGGGACAGATAGAACTGAAGCTACTGAGAAAGAGCTCCAGAGAATCATTTCTTTGGCCGGATTCACCCCTCGGAAGAGGGATTCGGATTATAACAAATTGCAAACGGACAATGTATACACAATGCAGGTCAATGCTCCACCACCCATTCAGTGGTAATCACGACTCGACTCTTCCACTTCTGACTGGAAGGGAATCAAATGATACAATATCTTGATTCCCAATAATAACTGGCCTAACCCATTTCATGCTCGTGCCAGATTCTGTAATGCCCTCAACAACAATCTCCCAGTGTATCGCAATCATGGCGGAATATATCGAGCCGGGCCATGCCCTATCTGGTCCATCCAATGAGGCAACTCCCGAATCAATTTCATGCCATGGCCCGCTGTCTTGAACCCTCATGGGTTCTAGGTGGAGTACTCTGCCCTTGCTAACTGTCATAGGCAGGGACTCACCGACGCCGGTGCCATGCTCATCCCCGGTAGAAATACGTCTCTCGGGTAACGCTGTCGACATTCCCGGTGCCGGCTGACCTGCCTCACTTGTATTGGTCGCTAATTGTACAACTCTTCTTTCTGGTACAGCAACACCAACTTGTATTCTGCACCTTCGAGCAATGAAACCACTAGGTGGCTGAAATTCCAGGATCTCAATATTTTCATTACTACAATCGCCTATTCTAATTTGAGGACTGCCAAGAGGCTTCGAAATGTATTCCTCCTGCCTTCTGATATCTCTCAGATTTGCAATTATTCTCACTACTATTGGGAGGACGAATATTGGGAATGAGATTAGAATTAGGAGTGGGTAGTCGAGGGGACCTATTCTAACTGGCGTGTAAATAATCTCAGCAATACCGCCAACTAGGTCAATTAACGCGGGCTCTAAGGCATGAAGAATGAGTGAAAAAATAAGCAATATTACTGAGGGCAGAATCATTCTTCTGGCCAATGTGTGTATTGGATCTGGAACAATGTACCAGCCATTCCTCGTCCTCATTAGAAATGGCAATGTCTCCCTGGTGACCTCAGTACATATTTTCGGAAGCTTAGAGTCTTTCGAAACATCACTTCTCCACTCTACCATCCAACTGTCTTCAGTGCCGAGTTTGAAATCGGGAGGCGGTGCGTTCTCCGATTCCAATATCACCTCTACTAGGGGTATCCGTTTGGGGTCAGTATTGTAATGCTCAAACGGAGGATACCTGACTCTCTGGATGGACTTGTGCATATCTCAACCCCAAATTATTGCCTTAGTTGCCTTCCCTGCAACCTTTCGGAACTCTGGAACTTCTTTCAACAGTCTTATTCCCAAGGGTATGGGATTGTCAATCTCGCCATATTCATTGATTATCTCGATTACCTCTCTCCTAGACCAAACTGAAAATATCTCATCTAGCTCTTCATCGCTAGATTCGGTAACAAAGGCATCACGTAGGGCCTTCGCTTTACTGTGCTTCCTCCTCATGGGATCTAGAATTTTTGAAATCCTCTTGGTATTCTCCTCAGAGAAATCACCTTCGATTATGGCACGTGACAATTCAGGAGCAAGCAGATCAACCTGTTCAAAACCAGGTCCAATTCCCCCACCCGTTGTTGGCTTGCATGAACCAGCCGCATCTCCAAAAACTGCAACTCTCTGACCAACAGTTTTCTTTAGAATCCCACTGGGAACCGGACCTCCAAACTTGCCAACAATTCTGCAATCAGAGAACCTTTCTGCCCAAATAGAATCCTCGATAAGACGGTTTATCAGCCCCTCGCATGACTCCCCTTCTAGTAAATCAGGACGACTCCACATACCGACTCTTGTAGTGCTACCAGAAGGAATCGCCCATGCGAAGAAACCCGGTGCAATATCGCTCCCAGTGTACATGTCTAGTACCCCTTCCTTCCCTGGATAACCCGTCACCTCAACCTGGAAACCAACCATCATCTCCTTGGGCCTTCCCATTCGAAACTTCTTCCTGACCCATGAGTGAGCCCCATCGCACCCACATACTATCCGGCATTGAACATTCACAGTTACATCCCCCCTCCTAACTTTCAACAAAGCAGACCCAATTCCGATTTCAACATCCTCTGGGGTGCTGGAAAGCCAGATGTCAGAACCCTCTTCAACCGCGCGTCTTACTATGGCCTCGTCAAACTTCTTTCTGCATACTGACCACGTCCTGGTCCTCTTGGGATTCCCGATTTCTACTGGTGTTCCGGATGGGCCGTGAATCCTAGCCCCCCAAATCGGAGTAAGAACCGTTTGCTCAAGGGAAACCTTACTCATGGCATCGGGATTTACTAAGCCCGCGCACTGGAATGGCCTGCCAATCTCGTCGTGTTCTTCGATAATGAGAACACTATGGCCACGCTCTCTCATTTTAGTGGCAAGGTATCCACCAACTGGTCCCGCACCAACTATTGCTACATCATAGTGGAAGTCCACAATACTCACACAATCACCGTCTACTTTTTGCTCCCCTTCTTGCCCTGCTTTCTCTTAAGGCTCTTGAGCTTAGAAATTAAATTGCTAGCATCGGATTTAGTCATCTCGTCCTCAGTAGCCAGATTTTCCATAGCAAGAATATCTGCCATTGGAAGGCCTAGTTGTTCAGACATGTTCCTGACTAACTCCATCTGCGGTTCAGTAGCTGGCATAGCTGAGTTTGCATCCCTCATCAGTCCGATTAATTTGCTGGCACTCCCTTCTCTGCCACCAGTCAGATCATCCAGCTCCTTGGCTTCAACCATCGATAGGGCATCCGAAACAGACATTCCTGATTTGTCAATGAGGGAAATTAGGTAGCTCATCTGTTTTTCACTTGCAGGTGGCCCGCCATTTGCCATAGAAAGCTCATTTAGAGAGCCAATGAGATTACTGGCCTCTTCACCAGATAGCTCCTCAACTTTCCTGCCACCCAGAAGCCCCTCTAACTCCCCCTCTTCCAATCCAATGATCCGACTCTCGATGTAGGCCATTTGTTTGGGAGTCGGCCTTTTCCTCCTGTATTCAATCGCCTTGTTGTGGGCTTCTTTGAATTCTCTGGCGAAATTACCCCATACAGCCGGGCCCCCTATCGAGCCAAGCTCAATATTGTCTAGGCTATCTTCCATCTTGGCTGTGAATGAAGCGGACAATACATCCATCCCTCCCGCCTTGGAACCATAAATAGGAGCGACCTCAATCCACAAAGTTCTACCATTGTCCGTGGGATATAGGGAACTACCCTCCGACTCAACATATCCCCTGTCCTGTATCCTCTGAACAATACTTACGTATGTCGATGGCCTACCAATACCAGCATCTTTCATCTGCTTAACAATCGAACTCTCAGAGTACCTTCTAGGCGGTTTCGTTTCATCACTGGTGAGTAGAGGATTACCCTCCTCTTCATCAATTAGCCACTCAGCCCCCGCCTCTATGGGAAAAATCGGGGGGCTAGTTCGCGGGTCAGATAGGAACTCAGCTGACGCCGACTCCCAACCTGGATGAATCAACCATGATGCGGTCCCAGTTAGCACCTCTTCGATGTCAGAAACAGTAGCGCGCAGGTCACGCCTCTCCCTCACAGAATCGGACATCTGGCTGGAGGCAAATCTACTCCAGATCAATCGGTACAGCCTCTTGCCATCGGCTTCGGTGCCTTCGATGGTCTCGGACTTTGGATTAGTCGGTCTGATGGCTTCGTGCGCGTCTTGCACGTTGGAACCGCCCTTCTTGGCATCGGGCCCCAATGAACCTGGTCCAATGAAATCCACGCCATATTTTTCCTCAATCAGACTCTTTATCTCCTTTCTAGCAGTCTCACTAGTTCTCGTTGAGTCGGTTCTGATGTATGTTATATGGCCTGCTTGGTATAAGTCGGACGCAATCTTGCTGGTCTTGCTCATCGACCAACCCAAGGATGAGCTGGCAGTCTGGAGGAGTGTGTCTGTGGTGAATGGGGCAGGGGGCTTCCTCCTGTTCTTGCCTTCCTTGACCGAAGAAATGTGCAGTGTTCCCGATTTAGATATTGCTTCATGCGCATTAATCGCCAAATCGCCATCGAATGTCCTGTCGGGGAAATGCTTTCCATCATCATCTTTCCACGCCCCCTCATCATCCTTCTCGTGGAATCTCACTTTGAATGAATAACCGTCACAGGTTGCTCTAACACTGTGGAATGGTATGGGAACGTGATTATCTCTCTCTATTTCCCTTTCTACTATGAAACCGAGTGTCGGAGTCTGTACTCTGCCCATTGATTTTAGATTCCAACTTCTAGCGAATTTGGAACACCTGTAACCGACAAGACGATCCATGAATCTTCGAACCTTGGCCGCGTCTACTAGGTTGGAATCAACATCTCGATGGTTAGAAACTGCATCATTAACAGCTTGCTTAGTAATTTCATTGAAGGTGATTCTCCTAACTACTGGGAAATCTGAGAAAATTATGCTAAGCCTCCATGCAATGAACTCCCCTTCTCTATCTGGGTCGGTAGCGATATAGACCTCTTCGACCCCCTTTGAGGAAGCCTTCCTAAGGATTCCTGAAATTATTGTCTCAGCTCTCTGAGTCCATTCCCATGGTGGATCTGGAAGACTATTCTCATCAGATGACCACATTGCCTTGGAGCCTTGTTTTCCACTCTTTCTAGTTGGAAGATCTTGCACATGACCGTTACATGCCTCAACAATCCAACCCTTGCCAAGATACTTCTTTACCGTCTTAGCTTTGGTCCCCGATTCGAGTATCATTAGCTTCATTGCTTCACACCCATAGCTCCACATCATAATGCAGTGCTACGTTTTACTCGGGCTTAGTGAACCCCGTATAAACATGAGTGGGACAGGACTGCTCCAACGCGCGCGCGTGCAGGTGTGTGTGGCGCGCGCGCGTGAGGGATAGAAGGCGAAGTCAGAGTTTCCTAGCCTCAACTTCATCCCAAATCTCTTCTGATCCGGGGCCCCCACAACCAACACATCCCGGATAACCTGCCCTAGCCAGGCCATCAATGATTTCCAGAAGCCGATTCCAAATTTCTACCATATCGCCATTTTCGGTATTTATCCAGCAAACACCGATTCCAGGCTCAATATTTGCAATGGAAAAATCCAACCCCTCTTCCGAACTGAAAACTACCTCATAATTCGAGCTAGACGATTCTATCGTCGGCTCATTGACCATTGTTGGGAGTTCGTCCGAAATCTTCAGTACTAATTTGTTGGCAGAGTCGAGCAGTGGTTCGGGTACTATCAGGCTCCCGCCATCCGACCTCAAGAACCTCCTTGCGGCCTCATACATAGACGGCCCCCAATCGCTCATGTCAGTGCGTGCAGTACGTAACTCTTGAAGGGTATAGCACCGCGGCTCTGTTCATGGGCATTGGTTGGAGTATGCTAGCTCGACCATTGCTTAGTAGGATCGACTCCGAGAGGGCGCACGGATTAGCAATCAGGTCCCTTTCCGGTTTCGGTCAGACATCTGCGGGGATTAGGGCACTCAATACCCTATACCAATCACCTGAATTGCCCACACACGTATTTGGCAGACTGTTCAGACACCCACTTGGATTGGCCGCAGGAATGGACAAGGATGCAAGCGCGCTCTCTGCTTGGCCGGCATTGGGATTCTCATGGGTGGAATATGGTGGAATCACGCGATTCCCACAAGAAGGAAATCCGAAACCAAGGATGTTCAGGGCCGATGCTGAACAAGCATTAGTCAATAGCATGGGATTCAATAATCCTGGTGCTTCATCAATTAGAGACCAGCTAATCAGGAGGAGGTCCGCTGGAAAATGGCCCAACGTTCCAGTAGCTGCAAATATCGGGAGATCGAAAAAGGTCGATAATTCACAAGCACCTTCTGATTATTCCGCCACCTTGGAAACTCTTTGGGACCATGCTGATTTTTTTGTTTTGAATATTTCTTCCCCGAATACGCCTGGCCTGAGGGACCTCCATGAGGAGTCCAGCCTCAGCTCTGTATTGAGGGCCTGTAACTCTGTAAGGGAAATGAAGGGTGGTGGAAAGCAAATTCTACTGAAACTTTCGCCGGATGCATCAGACGAAGATCTCGTTTCAACTTCAGAAGAGGCCCTCAAGAACGGAGTAGACGGAATTGTGGCTACCAACACGACCCTGAAGAGGCCAATCCCCAAGAATACGAAATCTCGTCACGCATTTGCTCAGAATGGAGGTGTTTCTGGAAGGCCACTACAGTCGAGGTCGTTGGATGTAGTCTCGATGCTTTATGAGTCGACTGATGGCAAGGTCCCCATAGTGGGGGTCGGAGGAATAGATTCAGCCGATTCGGCGTGGAACTCAGTAACTTCCGGAGCCTCACTATTGCAACTGTACTCCGCATTAGTTTTCAAGGGGCCATCTGTAGTATCAAACATTGTTCGCGGCCTAAGGTCCCGCGTAAGGGAAAACGGATTCTCCAGTATAGACGAAGCAGTTGGATACAATAACGCTTGACACTATCAGAAAAGTCATCAATCGGAATCACTAGGGCATGGCAGGAAAGGGGTGCGTCTATGTCATTAACAAGGAAAAACAGACTACTCATTGCAGGGGCCTCTATGGCCCTGCTGCTTGTTCTGATGTTGGTATCAATCGACCCACAAGTACAGTATTCTGTTGATGAGGTTATGGATGAACCCAACTCCCATGAAGGATCCCTGCACGTTAGGGGAGAGGTCTCCATTGGCAGCCTAGACACAGGAAATTTCAGCTTCACCATTTCAGGAATTAGCCATGCATTGAGCGTCGACTACTCCAGCACTGTGATCCCAGACGGATTCGATGAGGGCAATATGATTGCAATAAAGGGAGATCTATTCAATAATGGTGAATTTTGGATTTTGCACGCCCATGAGATTCAGACTGGATGCCCGTCAAAGTACGAAGCCGCATAATTGCTACAGCCCAATTCTTTGAAAGGGAGGGACTTCCCGGTTGAGTTGGGCTAGGGGGGGTGTTGACGTGCTCTGTTATTCACAAATCGTCG
>CEUA01086483.1_pt1 | contig 20139 bp, 16 predicted proteins | sample 361541 | NCBI WGS metagenome assembly CEUA01 (sample SAMEA2623079, study PRJEB7988) | marine metagenome | isolation source: saline water (ENVO:00002010), including
CCATAGTTCTTACCAGAAAGACCTAGCTTAGGCTTAACTGTAGCACCAAGTAGAGGACGACCAAACTTATCCATTCTCTCACGCTCTACAATTAGACCACAAGCAGGACCTTGGTAAGTCTTTAGTAGTGCAACTGGCATTCTCATATCTTCTAATCTTAGAGCTTTAACAGCTTTGAATCCGAAGATGTTACCAATAATTGAAGCAGTTAGGTTAGCAAGCGAACCTTCTTCAAATAGATCTAGATCGTATGCTACGTATACGAAGTATGTATCAGGTGTACTTGGAACTGGGTCTACACGGTAAGCTTTCGCACGGTATAGATCACACGCAGTTAAAAGGTCAGTCCATACAACAGTCCATGTAGCAGTAGATGATTCACCTGCTAGTGCAGCACCTGCTTCTACTGGATCCACTCCAGGTTGTGGAGTACAACGGAATAGTGCTAGGATATCTGTTTCCTTAATAGCGTAATCTGGATCCCAGTAACCCATTTTTGCGTAAGGGATTACACCAGATTCGTAACGTTCACTTTTGATTCGAGTACGTGATTCCACGGCTTGAGACATGACAACCTCCTTGTTTAAGAGTTATACTTTACAGATTGCTATATTTTATAACTGAATATAAAAGGCAATATAGAATTTATTATTCTTTAACTAATAATTTATCATTAAGGCCCCCTGCCTGATATCAACTTTTATTTATATTTTATATAAGTTTATTTAATGTTTTTACTTTGACTTTTATATTTTCGCAATTAATCGTTTTAATGTGGCTAAAGTTACCTAGACCGGCTGCAATAATCTGAAAGATAATTGATACACTTTACCTTTGATATCATACGGTGGTATTATTTATTCCTGAGTAAACGAAATATTTATTATAAAAAAGAATCCCGAAGAGAATGCCCAAGAAATTTGTCTTGGGCATTTTTATGTAGTTCTACAATTGGGTAGGCCGGGATGAAATTGTATGCGAGAACTACTACTAAAAGATAGATCGAGCAGCGCTTAATGCGCCAGTTAAAATTATTACTGATTAACCAACAGTAATGATATAAGACCATGTGGTTGCAATGATCCCAGTTATCGGCATGAAACAAAGACCTGTATGGACTTGTGGAAAACACTAGTATAGGGGGTTATTTTTAATACCTGTGTTTTTTCATGATGAGTAAATTTATTAGGTCGTTATAGTCTATTTTTAAGCAAAGATTTTGTTATAATTTTATTATGTATTATGAGTCTATTTGTTTTCTCAACTATTTTGATTTTGGCGAATACTTTATAATTTTATAAAAAAAAGTTTGTGGATACATACGTTATGATCCTTTACTGGTACAGATTATTGCCAGGATCCAGATTTGAACTGGAGACACGAGGATTTTCAATCCACTGCTCTACCAACTGAGCTATCCCGGCACTTAGTATGATCTATTACAAGTATAATCTATTGTGGTCCTTTTGACAAGATTATATTGTTAGTTATATGTATATAAATTGGTTTGGCAGTTCAAAAATGATAATTATCAAAAACTTTTCTTCAAATTTTATCCTACGACGTCTTGCTAATCTCCAATTTGCGATAGGTATGTTACTTTTGATTGGAATTTTAATTGCAATAGGTACATTTATTGAACAAGATCAAAGTATTGTTTTTTACCAAACAAACTACCCAGAAAGTCAACCAATTTTTGGTTTTGTAGATTGGCGTTTTATTTATTTTTTAAGTTTAAATAAGATTTATACGTCGTATTGGTTTGCATTTATTCTTTTCGTATTTGCATCATCGCTTATCGCTTGTACTTTTACTACGCAGTTACCATTGTTAAAAAAATTTAAACTTTGGCAGTTTCGAAAAAATTCAAAGCAGTTTGAACAATTAAATTCTGTTAATATTCAAGATGCTTCGGCTAACAATTTAGCTTTTAAGGTTCATAAAAAAAATTATCATCTGTTCCGTCAGAATGAAAAAACTTATGCTTACTCCGGTTTATTAGGTCGTGTTGGTCCAATTTTTGTTCACTTTAGTATTTTATTTTTAATTATAGGTTCTACATGGAGTGCTTTTAATGGTTACACAGCACAACAAATAATTCCACGTGGTGAAATTTTTCACGTCCAAAATTTGTTAAAATCGGGAAATATCAGTTACATCCCACAATCTTTTTCGTGGCGAGTTAATGATTTTTGGATTACGTATACTAACGAATTTAGAACTAATCAATTTTATTCTGATTTATCACTACTTGATAATAGTGGGTTTGAAATAAAACGCAAAACAATATTTGTCAATGAACCGTTTATTTATAATGGTATTACTCTTTACCAAACTGATTGGGATGTTTTAGGGTTAAAAATTAAAATTAATGCCAATCAAACTATTCAAGTGCCACTAAAAAAAATAAATACCACTGGCCGAAAAGTATGGATTGGGTCAGTCCCTATAACTTTAAATAACGGGATAAAAACGAACTACATTATTTTAGTTAACGATTTGTTTGGGAACTTATTTTTGTATGATAATGAAGGAAAATTAATTCAAGAATCTGTTATCGGTCAACCTATTAAAATAAATTCTCAAACATCGGTTACTTTTTCTGAATTTATAACAACGACAGGTCTTCAAATTAAGACAGATTCTGGAATACCCCTAGTCTACTTTTCATTTTTCTTGTTAATGGTTAGTGTTTATATAAGTTTTATTTCGTATTCACAAATTTGGCAAGTTGAAGCTTTAACTAATCTAGTTGTGGGCGGAAAGTCTAACCGCGCTGTTTTATATTTTCAGGAAGAGCTAAAGCGTTTAGTACAAAAACCAAAAAATTAATCTATATTTAAATACTAAATTGTAAAAATTTGACTCCTACAGAATTGTGAGACTTGTCTAGTAATGTGATCGTATTCTTAATTTTAAATGTACAATATTAACCATTGCTTAAAAAAGTTTGTTAATAAGTATTAAAATTCTTAACAATTAAATCAATTTCTTATGAAACGTTTGTTTCTTAGTGTCTTAGCGTTTAGTTTATTTTTTATTACTCCGTATGCCGCATCAGCTGATGTTAGTGGTCTTGTTCCTTGTAAGGATTCGGCCGTATTTAAAAAACGTCAAGCAGCAAGCGTAAAAAAACTTTCTGCAAGATTAAGTAATTACGAGGTAGATACACCTGCATATTTAGCACTGCAAGAACAAATTACTAAAACAGATGCTCGTTTTGATAAATATGGTAAACAGGGATTACTGTGCGGTGCCGATGGTTTACCACATTTAATTGCTGATGGTCGTCCAAGCCATGCGGGCGAATTTCTTCTTCCCGGTATTGGTTTTTTATATACTACTGGTTGGATTGGTTGGGCTGGAAGAAGTTATCTTCAATATGCGAAGAAAACTGATAAACCAAATGAAAGTGAAATTATCATTGACGTTCCAGTTGCACTTGGTATGATGGCATCAGGATTTTTATGGCCATTATCGGCATGGAATGAATTAGTTACAGGTGAACTTCTTGTAGCTGGGGATGAAGTAACAGTATCACCTCGTTAGTCACCTTCTAGGTTTTATAGTTTAAATTTGTAATAATTTAATTAATTATTTATGGATAAAAATTTACTTAAATATCTTTCAACTGCACCTGTATTATTAACGGCTTGGATGAGTCTGACGGCAGGAATGTTAATCGAGTTACAACGATTTGCTCCGGATACGTTATCATTATAGTTATAGGAAAAAAATGATTTAATCACTTAAACTAAAGTCGTTACTCAAATAGAAACGACTTTAGTTTGTTTTATATGAATAACTTGTTAAAAATAGGTAAAATGTCGACTTTGAATTCTTCTTTTTCTTTAATTAAAAGAAAAAAAGTAAATAAATTATTCACCCGTTTACAGTCTAAGTTATCCCCCAATTTAAAAAATAAGGGTAACTTTTTACTTAGTACAGATATTCTTCGTGATGATATAAAATGTGATCTGTTAAGAATCGTAGTTTTAAATATCGAAACTAAACTTTTAAATTTAATAAAACGAGATTTAAATCTTTTTGATGATGAGACTACAATATTAGAGTTAGTTAAGCTTTCTACAGAAGATTTTCTAACTAATTGTTATGGTTCAAAAGTAACTATTCGCTCGACAATTATTTTACGCTCTGTTTATTCACAATTTTTAGTTGAAAATTCGAATATTTTATTAAGAGTTCCTTTCTTGGAGTTATTAAATTCAAATACAAAAGTTTTTCAGAATACTTTCGATCCTATTTATACGACGGCCTCTGACAAATTTTTAGAAGTTTTATTTGATAATTTAATTATCGAAATTAGTAATTGTGTAGTGCAAATTATAATCAGTGAATTTTCAATAATTAATTCTGTTAGACAAGTCTTATACAGATCAAATTTTTTATCATCCCGTAATTTCGATAGGTTTCGTAATAGTTTAGCTTGGCAGACACGATTAAAATATTATGTTAACTATCCTAAAAATTTATATAACTGGCAGTATGGTATTTGGGTAATTCGTTCAAAAGGCATTTATTATAGAACAATTTACGCGAACCGATCAGACAAACTATTTAATTTAAAAACACGTTCATTAGTAACTGTAACAATAATTGAAATTTATGATTTTTTATCAAGTAGAGTAGATGAAATATTATATTTGTTAGGTGATAGCCTTCGATTTGCGTTAGGTACAACTATTGGGAAATTTGTTGGTCTCTTTTGGAGGGGGATTATAGAAGGTTTAAAAACCTAATCAAAACAAAATATTAATATCTGCCAAATTATGGTAATATTTTAGTAAAGATCGTAAATTTTATTATTAATTACCAAAGTAAGCCTTATGAGTACCCTTATTGGTTATGTTTTATTGTTAGTATTAATGTTCAGTTTAGCTGCTGGACTTTATTTCGGGTTCAAAACAATCAGATTAATTTAGGTTTAATTTATTGTATTTTCTACAGGTATTCAAATAATATCTGTAGAAGTTTAAAGCTAGACTGGGCACTTTTGTTCATCGAACGAAATGTTTACTCTTATGGATTTATGGATTTTGTAAAATAAATTATACTAAAACTATGGTAGATGAATCTACTTTCAGATCATATATAGTCGGATCAAGAAGAATAAGTAATGTTTCTTGGGCAATAATTGTTAGTCTAGGGGGACTTGGTTTCTTTCTAACAGGGTTATCAAGTTATTTTAATGTTAATTTGTTGATATTTTCTGATTCAAGTAATATCACTTTTCTACCACAAGGCATAGTACTTTTATTTTATGGTACAGTAGGCTCTATTTTAGGAATTTTTCTTTGGTTAACTGTTTGGTGGGATATTGGCTTTGGTTATAATGAATATAATCAAGCATTAAACGAAGTTATCTTATATCGTCAGGGATTTCCTGGGAAAAATCGTGAACTTAAACTAAAATTTATTTTTAGTGAGGTTAAGTCCATTAAAATGAAAATTGAAGAAGGCTTAAATCCTAAACGTCAATTATTTCTTTGCCTAAAAGATAGTAGAGAGATCCCTCTAACTGGTGTTGACCGCCCAACTAGCCTTACTAAAATCGAGCAAGAAGCTGTAAAATTAGCACAATATTTAAATGTTTATCTTGAGACGAATTAATTCAATTAAAGCTAATCTTCCCTTCATTTGTTTTGCAGTTGCTTTTACATCAATAGCAACTGTATCAAGTTCAAAAGTTCACATTAATTTACTTAACTAATTTATTTACAAGATTCCCTATGACAAGATTGGCAATAATATTACGCCTAATTAAATTTGTTGCGTTTTGTCACATTTGCGAACTGTTTAAATGGTCAGAACTTGAAACACCATCAGAGCGTAAATTATACGCAGTATTTCTGCTGATTCTGTTTCTCTAATCTAAATCATGGGCGAACGACGGGAATCGAACCCGCGAATGCTGGAACCACAACCCAGTGCCTTAACCACTTGGCTACGCTCGCCTTAATGTATGATAGAATGATACCATAAAGTACTAATTTTTATACAATTTGAGTACCTTATGATTAACGTGAGAACAGTTTTGGTAGCAGACGATGACATTAATATCCGCCAGTTCCTTAAAATAAGACTATCGTATTTAGGATATAATGTTATTATCGCAACAAACGGTCAAGAAGTTTTATCTATTTTAGAAAAAGAGAAACTAGATCTTATCATTCTTGATATAATATTACCACAAATAGATGGTTATAAAGTTTGTAGGATACTACGAAAATTTTCCCGAGTCCCAATAATACTATTAACCGCCTTAGCCAATACACCTGACCGTATTCGAGGTCTTGATTTAGGTGCTGATGAATATCTAACTAAACCGTTCGCACCAGATGAGCTCGAAGCTTGCATACGTTCCTTATTAATTCGATCACGTAAAAGAAATGATTTTAATCCCCTTGTTATTCAAGTTGGGGACTTGAAACTGGACATAATCAAAAAACATGTTTTTAAAGGTAGCAAACTAATTAGACTGACATTAATTGAATTTAATTTGTTACGATTACTAGTGGATAAAGCTGGTGAAATTTTGACACGTACTGCTATTCTGGATTGTATATGGGGATATACCTCATATCGTTATATTGATACTAGGGTCGTTGATGTTTATGTACACCGTTTAAGGTCAAAACTTGAACAAGATTTGAGTACACCAAATTTAATATTAACTATACGTGGTAAGGGATACATGTTTCAAATTGTAGGAAGTTAGAAAAAATCTGACGATTCAAATTTTAATAATTATAAATATTAAGAATGTTGAGTATAAAAGAAAACGTTTATAAATATTTATTACCAAACTTATTAGAAATTCAACGTATAAGTTTTTGTTGGTTTCTTGAAAAAGGTTTAGTTCAGGAATTCGAAGATTTTTCTTTAATACGGGATTATCTAGGCGAACTTGAATTAAATCTATCCACAAAATTTTACAAAATTAAAAGACCAAAATATACACTTGAAGAAGCAAAACGTCGTGATGCAACATATAGTGTACCCATTTACATAGTTGCCCATTTAAAAAAACGTCTAGAAACTAGTAAAGCTGAAGTTTTTTTAGGGGATATACCATTAATGACAAATGAAGGTACTTTTTTGGTTAATGGTATTGAACGAGTAATAATTAATCAAATTGTTCGTAGTCCTGGTATTTATTTTAAAAGTGAAATCGATCGACAAGGGTCTAGAAATTATATTGCTAGCTTAATTTCAAACCGGGGAACTTGGATTAAATTTGAAGTTGGGCGTGAAAATTTTGTTCAAGTAAAAATTGACAAAGCACGCGATTTGTCAGCTTATTCCTTTCTAAGAGCACTTGGGTTAGATGATACAACTATTTATACCAATTTAGATCATCCGGACTATTTTCAAAATGCCTCTACTGATGAGGCTATTACTGTTGATGAAGCCTTATTGGAAGTCCATAATAAAATACGTCCTGATGAACCTGCTACCGTAAAACGTAGTCAACAATTACTTTATTCGAAATTTTTTGATCCGAAACGTTATGATCTAGGTTATGTTGGTCGCTACAAATTAAATCAAATTTTAGAACTTGATATTGATGAAAAAATACGTATTTTAACTTCACGCGATATCTTACAAATTATCAATACACTAATTAATTTTAGAATTTCCTCTACATCTGAGGATGATATTGACCATCTAGGAAATCGACGAATTCGTTCTGTTGGCGAGTTACTTCAAAATCAAATAAGAATTGGTCTTAATAGATTAGAACGTACAATTCGTGAGCGGATGGCGATATGCGAACAACATTCGCTTAGTGTTAACATACTCATTAACCCAAAACCGTTAATAGCCTCCATACGTGAGTTTTTTGGATCAAGTCCACTATCACAATTCATGGACCAAACAAACCCTTTAGCCGAATTAACGCATAAACGACGTATTTCAGTTTTGGGACCTGGTGGTATAACAAGGGATCGTGCGGGATTTGCCATTCGTGATATTCACCCAAGCCAATACGGTCGAATTTGCCCAGTAGAAACACCTGAGGGGCCAAACGCGGGTTTAATTGGTTCCTTATCGACATATAGTCGCGTTAATTCATATGGATTTATTGAAACGCCTTTTTATAAAGTAGCAAGTGGGAAAGTTTTAAAGGAATTATTTCCAATTTACTTGGATGCTACAAATGAAGATAAATTTCGTTTGGCTGCTGGTGACCTTTTAACAAATAAAGACGGTTATATCCATGATTCAAAAGTTCCAGTAAGGCATAATCAGGAGCTAATAAATGTATCACCACAAGATATTGATTATGTTGCTGTATCACCAATACAAGTAGTTTCCTTAGCCGCGGCACTAATTCCCTTTCTTGAACATGATGATGCTAATCGAGCATTAATGGGGTCGAATATGCAAAGACAATCTGTCCCACTTTTATATTCTGAAGCACCCCTTGTTGGTACTGGATTAGAAGGCCAAACTGCACGAGATTCTGGGATGACAATCTTGAGTCTTAATTGTGGAAAAGTTATTAATATTGTAGGTGACGGTATAGTTATCAAAGATAAAAATGGAACAAATTTGACCTATTTATTAACAAAATATCGCCGTTCTAATCAAGAAACTTGTATTAATCAAAAACCTTTAGTTTGGGTGCATGAAAAAATTTTTATAGGCCAAGTTATTGCAGATGGTGCATCTACAGAAGGAGGTGAATTAGCTGTGGGTCAAAATATTTTAATTGCTTATACCCCATGGGAAGGTTACAATTATGAAGATGCATTTATTATTAATGAACGTCTAATCTACGACGATTTATATACATCACTTCACATTGAAAAATGTGAAATTGACGTTCGCCAAACAAAACTTGGACTCGAGGAAATAACCAAAGATTTATTAAATGCAAGTGATTATTCTATTCGAAATTTAGATGAAAATGGGATCGTCAGTTTAGGAGCGTGGGTTGAATCTGGTGATATTCTTGTTGGGAAATTAACACCAAAAGGGGAATCAGATTATCCTCCCGAGAGTAAATTACTGAGGGCTATTTTTGGTGAAAAATCACGGAATGTTAGAAATACATCGTTAAAGGTACACCACGGTACAAATGGTCGTGTTATTGATATAAAGATATTTTCACGCAATAATAAAGATGAATTACCGTCTGGAACACAAGAAATAATTAAAGTTTATCTTGCACAGACACGAAAAATTCAAATAGGAGACAAGATGGCTGGACGCCATGGAAATAAAGGAATTATTTCAAAAATTTTACCGCGTCAAGATATGCCATACCTTCCTGACGGCACACCAATTGATATGATTTTAAATCCTCTAGGTGTACCTTCTAGAATGAATGTCGGCCAAATTTATGAATGTTTACTTGGCTTAGCTGCGGAGAACTTTAATACTCGTTTTAAAGTAATTCCATTCGATGAGATGCATGGGGTTGAAGCATCCCGTGCTCTGGTTAGTAAAAAACTTATAGAATCTGCTAAATCGAAAAAATGGCTCTTCTCAAAAAATTATCCAGGAAAAATGGTACTTACCGATGGAAGAACAGGTCAACCATTTGAAAATCCAATTACCGTCGGTAAATCTTACATACTTAAGCTAGTTCATTTAGTAGATGATAAAATTCATGCACGTTCGACCGGCCCATATTCTCTAGTTACACAACAACCATTAGGTGGTCGTGCCCAACAAGGTGGACAAAGGCTTGGTGAAATGGAAGTATGGGCTCTGGAAGCATTTGGCGCTGCTTATACGTTACAGGAACTTCTTACAATTAAATCTGATGATATGCAAGGGCGTAATGAAACGTTAAACGCAATTGTTAAAGGACAGCCAATTCCTAGGCCTGGTACGCCAGAATCATTTAAAGTACTAATGCGTGAATTACAAGCTTTATGTTTAGATATTGCTGCTTATAGTATCTCTGACCAAAATGTTGAATTAAATGATACTGAAGTTAATTTAATGGGTGACTCTGGTGATATTAATGAAAATTATTTATTTAAAACAAATAATGAAATTTCTCATGGAGAAACACTAAAAGGCTAAGTATAAGTTAAGAAAAAATTATTGAATAATTAAAGTATTTGGACCATGGAACGATCTTTTGATTATGTAAAAATTAACCTTGCCTCACCTAATCGAATTCAGTCATGGGGACAAAGAATTTTACCAAACGGGCAGTGCGTTGGTGAAGTTACTAAACCAGAGACAATAAATTATAGAACACTTAAACCAGAAATGAATGGTTTATTTTGCGAACGGATTTTTGGACCAGTGAACGATTGGGAGTGTCATTGTGGTAAATATAAACGAGTTAGACACCGAGGAATTGTATGTGAGCGTTGTGGAGTTGAAGTAATTGAATCCAAGGTTAGACGCCACCGTATGGGGTTTATAAAATTAGCTTCACCAGTCACTCACGTTTGGTATGTTAAAGCTCGACCAAGTAAAATTGCTTTATTACTCGGTCTTTCACTTAAAGAAATTGAACAAATTATTTACTTTAATGCCTACGTTGTTATTAATCCGGATAATCTAACAGGTTTAGTTTATAAACAACTTCTAACAGAAAACGATTGGATTGCATTAGACTATGACAGCACAGAATCTACGAGTTCTAAAATCGTAATGGGGGCTGAAGCAATAAAAAAACTTTTAGAACAACTTGACCTCGAACAAGAATCAAAAAATATACGTACTTCATTACCATTTGTAAAACGTCCAGAACGTGACAAATTAATCAAAAAACTCCGCATTATTGACCAATTCATTGCATCTGGCTGTAATCCAGCTTGGATGGTTTTAGATATTATTCCAGTTCTACCACCTGATTTACGGCCAATGGTTCAACTAGACGGAGGACGATTTGCTACCTCAGACTTAAATGATTTATACCGGCGTGTTATAAATAGAAATAACCGTCTAGCACGCTTACAAGAAATAATGGCACCCGAGCTAATTATTCGAAATGAAAAGAGAATGCTACAAGAGGCAATAGATGCATTAATTGATAATGGCCGTCGTGGTAAAGCTGTGGTGGGTTTAAATAATCGCCCTTTAAAATCACTCTCAGACATTATTGAAGGTAAACAAGGTCGTTTTCGCCAAAACTTACTTGGTAAACGAGTTGACTATTCAGGCCGCTCAGTCATTATTGTTGGACCAGAATTAAAATTGAACCAGTGTGGGTTACCGCGAGAGATGGCAATTGAATTATTTCAACCCTTTGTCATTCACCGTTTAATTTATGATGGGCTTGTTAATAATATTAAAGCGGCAAAGAATATCATACAAAATAATGAGGCATTAGCATGGGAAATTCTTGGGCAGGTAATGGAAGGTCATCCTATTTTTTTAAATCGTGCTCCGACATTACACCGCTTAGGTATTCAAGCTTTTGAACCAATTTTAGTTGAGGGCCGAGCAATTAAATTACACCCACTTGTTTGTCCAGCTTTCAACGCTGATTTTGATGGAGATCAAATGGCAGTACATATTCCACTCTGTTTAGAAGCACAAACAGAAGCACGCTTATTAATGTTAGCGCCCAACAATTTCTTATCCCCTGCTACCGGTGACCCAATCTTAACACCAAGTCAAGATATGGTCTTAGGTTGTTATTATTTAACTGCCAATAACCCATCACAACAGAAAAAAAATGAACCATATTTTTCCGATTTTAAAGATGTAATACTTGCTTATCAGCAAGCACAAATTGACCTCCATACCTTTGTTTGGGTTCGTTTTCATGGGAAGGTCGAAGACGAACAAAAGCAACTCTTTAAAAAAGTTGTTACGGAAAACTATACAGTCCAGATCTCAAATAATGTTCAAATTAAAGAAAGTTTAATAGACGATTCATTTACGAAATACATACGAACAACACCAGGACGAATACTTTTAAATGAAATTTTCCACTAATTTAATACTATTAATCTCCGACACAAAAAATGGCAACAAACGAAGAAGACGTAAAAATTCTTTTTACTAACGGCATTATCAACAAACGCCAATTGAAGAATTTAATGTACTCTACCTTTCATAATTATGGAGTTGTTAAATCATCTATTATTGCAGATAAAGTCAAAAACCTAACATTCCATTACGCAACGAAATCTGGAATTTCGCTAAGTATAGAAGATTTACGAGTGCCACAGAAGAAACGATCCCTAATGGGTCTAACGAACAACGAGGTAGAAACTACGGAACAAAATTATGAGGTTGGAAATATAACGAATATTGAACGGTTTCAAAAAGTTATTGATATCTGGAATAATGCAAGTAATTTTTTAAAAGAAGAAGTCGTAACATATTTTCGTGAAAGTGACCCATTTAATTCACTCTATATTATGGCATTTTCCGGTGCAAGAGGAAACATATCACAAGTAAGACAATTGGTTGGCATGCGAGGATTGATGGCAGATCCCCAAGGCCAAATTATTGATCTTCCAATCAAAAGTAACTTTCGTGAAGGATTAACAGTTACAGAATATATTATTTCGTCTTACGGGGCTAGAAAAGGTTTAGTTGATACAGCATTAAGAACCGCTGATTCAGGTTACTTAACACGACGCCTAGTAGATGTAGCACAAGATATTATTGTTAGAGAAGAGGATTGTTATACTCAAGACGGGCTGTTAAAAAATGAGTTAATTAATGAAACAAGCCCAAATTTATCTGTTAAGGATCGTATGATTGGGCGACTTTTAGCTGAGCCGTTAATCAAAAAAAAGGATAATGTAATCTTACCGATCAATACTCAGCTAACATCAAATTTATTAGATAATTTACATGAATTAGATATAGAAAAACTGAAAGTTCGATCTCCACTGACGTGTACTTCAATCCGGTCAATTTGCCGAAATTGTTATGGATGGCATTTAGCTTATTCTAAATTGGTTGATTTAGGAGAAGCAATAGGAATAATAGCCGCACAATCAATCGGTGAACCTGGAACTCAGTTAACAATGCGAACATTTCATACAGGCGGCGTGTTTTCTGGTGATTTAACACAACAAATACGAGCTCCTTTTCAAGGTACACTATCATATAAAACAGCTGAGGCTGCTAATCTAGTTCGAACACTGCATGGCACACGAAGTTTTTTAATAAAAGAGAATGTAACGTTATATATCCAAAACTTAAAAGGGGCCTGTAGCAAAATCAGACTTCCGGAAGGGGCCACATTATTATCAAATACAGGACAGAAAGTTTATACAAATCAAATCATTGCAGAAATAAAAAAAGATGCAAATCTTGTTTTAGAAGAAGACAGCAAAACTGTTTATACAAACATTTCAGGTGAAGTATTCTTTCAAAATATCAATATTGAAACAATCATTGATAAGCAAGGGAACTCCGTGCAAAAGAATAGAAATCCTGGTCTGATTTGGGTATTATATGGTAAACGTTACTCTTTACCTCGTTCGTCAGAATTAGTGGCGAAATTAGGACAAATAAATACAAGTGGATCTATTATTGCAAAAAAATCGATATTAAATAGTTATTCTGGTATAGTAAAATTTGACGAAGCCTCAGCAACGAACGAAATTAAAATTCTAAACTTTTCGCTAATCTTACAAAACGCAAATATTTTAATTAAGCGTAATACCATCGAGGAAGAAAAAAATATATTAAAGTTTGACAATGGTAAAAAATTTCAAATAGACGTCCAGCATAACACCACAATACAAAACGGTGAAACAATTGCCACACTAGCCAATAACTTATACAAAACAGAAACAGGTGGTACTGTTACATATAATCTAGAAAAAAAGTTTGCTACAAAAAAACGAAAAGGACCAGGTAAACTTTTTTCAGGAACTTTATATTGGATACCAGAAGAAACATACAGGGTTGAAAGTTCAATACGACTTGAAAAACTACAAACTAAGAATAATACCTTTATTGCAAAAAGAACCGAAATAATACCTAAAACGTTTACAAAAAGTAGCGGGATATTACAAGTAGATGTCGTAGGAAAAGAGATAAGTATTAAGCCAGGTGAATTATTTAAAATTAACCCAGCAGCATATAGTTCAATAGAACGTATTAATGGGTTTGTAGAACCCGGCAAGCAAATAATAAATAATATTTTCGCGCAAAAATTAACTTATATAGAGTTTGTTGAAGTTAATAACATTGAATACGTATTAATACGACCTGTCCAGAAATATAAGGTTGCGCGTGAAAAAGAATTTTTCTTAAATCAAAATTTCTTTCCTCATATACAAGAACAAAACTTTAAAATCAAAACAGTTAAAAAGATTTTCTTAAAGAATTGGGAACATATTAAGTCAAACGGGCCAGTTGAACTCTTAAACACATTCCTTACGCTAGATATAATAAATAATTCCTTAAAGCTACAATCAAAATTCGAAATTCTACAAAAAAATAAAGATATTTACCAATTACAAGTCTCACAATACGAAATACTAAAAATCGATGACTTAATAACGAACTATAGTAATGTACATAATATTAAAATAGCAACCAGATTTTTAGTAAATAAGAATCAGTACGTAACAAGTTCAAGTACTTTAGCACAGCTAGAAATATTTTTTCCGATTAAAGGAACCCTCGGTGCAATTAAGAATAATACTGCAAATGTAAATGAAATTCTAATCTTACAGGATAAAGATATTCGACCTGTTCCCCATTTCTCAAAGCTAGCTGAACTGAAAGTTAAAGTTGGAGAGTTAATTCGAACGGGAGCTCAACTTTCAACAAGTACTAAATCAGAATACTCAGGACAAATATACAGTATTGATAAAACTAATGTCTATATAAGACTAGGCCGACCGTATTTAATTTCTCAAGGAGCAATATTAGAAGTTGAATCTGGATCATTAGTTCAGCGTTTAGACAAATTAGCTACGCTAATTTATGAAAAATTAAAAACTGTTGATATTGTTCAAGGATTGCCAAAAGTGGAAGAAATTCTTGAGGCGCGTAAAATTAAAAACCCGTGTATTCTAGCTCCCCATGAAGGGTACGCCAATGTACGAAATTCTAAAATTGAGGTAACTAACGATAAGGGGTATATTACAGCAATTAATTTTACCCAACGAGATAAAATTCGTTTTTCAAATGGCAGCTATGTAAAACTTATTGAACCATTGACAGATGGTCCAATTAGCCCTCACGAAAAACTTGATACTCTTTTTAATTATTATTATTATTTCGAAAAACTAGCTATTAATGAAGCCTGTCGACAAAGTTTTCGTGAATTACAACTTTTCTTAGTTAATGAAGTACAACGAACATATTTGTCACAAGGTGTTCAAATTGCTGATAAGCATATCGAAATAATTGTTAAACAAATGACCTCAAAAGTTCGAATCGAAGATAGTGGTGACACAATTCTATTACCGGGCGAGCTTTTAAATCTATACCAAGTCGAAATAATAACCAAATCTAGCTTAGCTGTTAATGAACAAGCACCCTTCTACACTCCTTTACTACTAGGAATAACAAAAGCTTCATTAAATAGTGATAGTTTTATTTCAGCTGCAAGTTTTCAGGAAACAACACGTGTCTTAACAGAAGCAGCGATTGAAGGAAAAAAAGATTGGTTGCACGGACTAAAAGAAAATGTCATTATCGGTCGTTTAATTCCTGCTGGAACTGGATTTAAACATTACAAAGACTTAGAGTTACAAACAAATAAACCAAACACTGTTATCCAGACACAAACTGCAAATATAAAAGATACTGTTTTGCGTTCACGTTTTAATCAACTCGTAGAAAAACAAAAGAATATGTTGGGTTTTTATAATTTATTATAGTAAATTAATAATAGTTTTAAATATATTTAAATTAAATTAATAAAAGTAAGAATTAAATATGGCTCGTTATACTGGGGCAAAACTTCGAATAACACGAAGATTAGGTGATTTACCAGGACTTACAAGTAAAAAAGGAAATTCAAATACAAGACCTGGGCAGCATGGTGCTAACCAAAAAAAACTTACACAATATGCAATTCGATTAGAAGAAAAACAGAAAATTCGTTTTAACTACGGTCTAAGCGAAAAACAACTAATGAACTATATTAAACAAGCGAAAAAAATCAAAGGAACAACAGGTACGATCCTCTTACAGCTATTAGAGATGAGATTAGACAATCTTGTTTTCCGACTTGGATTAGCTCCAACCATTGCTGCTGCACGGCAGCTTGTAAGTCACGGTCACATTACAGTAAATCAACTTCCTGTATCAATACCAAGTTATCAATGCCAACCTGGTGATAAATTATCAATCAAAGACAGTGTAACTTCAAAACGACTAGTTAATAAATATTTGGAGTCACCTGCCCTTTCTAACATTCCACAACATTTAGAATTTGATAAGAAAAATTTAAGCGCTAAGATATTGGGTATAATCGACCGAGAGTGGGTAGCATTAAAATTAAACGAACTTTATGTAATTGAATTCTATTCGCGAAAAATTTAATTTTTATTTAAAATTTTGTTCTCTTGCCTAACAAAAAATTAGTTATTTAGTAATAATAAAACATATGACAGCAGTAACACTAAGTGAATTATTAGATGCCGGCGTACATTTTGGTCACCAGGCAAGTAGATGGAACCCAAAAATGTTCCCATATATATATGCCGAGCAAAATGGAATACATGTAATTGATTTAATACAAACATCAAGACTATTGACATACGCGCACAAATACGTGCAAAAAAATGCCCGGGATAATAAAACCTTTTTATTTATTGGGACAAAGCGCCAAGCAGCAAATATTATCGCTGAAGAAGCAAAGAACTGTGGTGCTTTTTACGTGAACAATAGATGGTTAGGAGGAATGCTTACAAATTGGACAACTGTCCAAACACGTGTAGCATATCTTAAGGAACTAGACGCAAAAGAAGAGAGTGGTGAACTAGACTTGTTACCAAAAAAAGAGGCAGCTTTATTAAGACGTGAGCACGAAAAATTACGTCAAAATTTAGAAGGTCTAAAAGAAATGACGCAAGTACCAGATATTGCTGTTATAATCGATCCAAAACGTGAAAATACTGCTGTACTTGAATGTCGAAAATTAGGAATCCCAATTATTGCAATTCTGGATACAAATTGTGACCCAAATCTTGTAGATATCCCAATCCCGGCAAACGATGACGCAGTAAAATCGATTAAACTAATTTTGTCGAAAATTGCTGATGGAATTACCACGGGAAAAAATAGTATTAAGTAGATAGTCCAAATAAAAAACTATACAAAATAAAATTTTGTATAGTTTTTTATTTGGACTATTTACTAGGCCCTAGGTATAATTAATATTAAGCAATAAGAAAAAATTTGCACCACTCAAGTCGAGTTATATATATTTATGTTTTTCTCGTTAGCTGCTGTCGAAGTAGGTACTCATTTATATTGGACATTCGCTGGTTTTACAGTGCATGGACAAGTATTGCTAGTAACATGGCTAGTAATAGCTACTATATTAGCCATTGCTATTGCGGGTACTTTAAAACTTGAACAAATCCCAAAAGGATTACAAAATTTTGTTGAATCTGTCTTTGAATACGTAGCAGGAATTGCTAAAGAGCAGATTGGTGAATATGAATATAGGCCGTGGATTCCGTATATCGGAACGCTTTTCTTATTCATTTTTGTCGCGAATTGGTATGGTGCATTAGTACCTTGGAAATTAATTGAACTTCCAGAAGGTGAATTAGCAGCTCCTACAAATGATATTAATACTACGGTAGCATTATCATTATTAACTTCAATTAGTTATTTTTATGCTGGTTTAAGTAAAAAAGGTTTAGGATTCTTTGCTAGATACATCTCTCCGACTCCAATTTTCCTACCACTTAACATACTAGAGGATTTTTCAAAGCCTCTTTCACTTAGTTTCCGTCTATTCGGTAACATCTTAGCAGATGAAATTGTTGTATCAGTTTTATGTTTACTTGCACCGGTGTTTATACCAATTCCAGTTATGGTTTTAGGTCTTTTCGCGAGTTCAGTGCAAGCATTAGTTTTTTCAACACTTTCAGCTGCCTATATTGGTGAATCATTAGAATAATAAATTATTTTAGTTTAGTGATTACAAGCAATTTTCAACAAATCAAGATTTGTTAATTTTGTATAAATAAAAATTATTTCAAAATAAAACTATTATGAATCCTATTATTTCAGCCGCTTCAGTTATCGCTGCAGGATTAGCTGTTGGTTTAGCTGCTATCGGTCCTGGTATTGGTCAAGGTTCTGCAGCAGCACAAGCTGTTGAAGGTTTAGCTCGCCAGCCAGAAGCAGAAGGTAAAATTCGTGGTACTCTTCTTCTATCTTTTGCAGTTATGGAGTCTTTAACAATTTATGGACTTGTAGTTGCACTTTGTTTATTATTCGCAAACCCATTCGCTGGTTAATCTAGCTAGAGCGCTTAGTTTTATACTAAGCGCTATTTTAAGCAAATTTAATTTTTTAGATTAGCTTAGTTACAATTTTTTATAACATAGCGGATTAATATGAACAGTTTTCTAATGCCATTAGCGCAAATGTTAGCTATGTCTGAAGGAGCCGGTGGGTTATTTGACTTTAATGCAACATTGCCAATAATGGCCTTACAATTTATTGCATTAACAACTATTTTAACTTTTGTCTACTATAAGCCAGTAGGTACACTTTTAGAAGAGCGTGAAACGTTAATTAGTAATAATTTAACAAATGCTTCAGAACGTTTATTAAAAGCTGATGAACTATATCAGCAGTACGATGAACAATTAAAAGATGCCAGAAACAAAGCTCAAGGAATTATCCAAGTAGCTGAAACAGAAGCAAAAGAAATTGTAGCCTCAGAAATCGCCCAAGCTCGTAAAGATGCTGCATCTTTAATCGATAAAACAAATCGAGATCTTGAAGCACAAAAAAACCTAGCCTTAGAAAAACTTGAAACACAAGTTGACGAGTTAAGTGATCTAATAAAAGAAAAGTTATTAGGGAAAGAGGTAATACTTTAAGTATTTTTAATAAAAACTTCGCAAAAACAGATGGATTTATCTAATCAAGCATTAAACGGTTTTTCCGCACATCTAGCTGTTTCGTTTAATCCTGATATCTTTGAATCGAATATTATTAATATTTCTCTATTACTAGGGGGTATTCTTTATCTAGGTAGCAGTGCATTATCTGAAAGTTTATCAGAGCGACAAGAAAAAATTATAGGTGCAATACAAGAAGCTGAAGAGCGCCTACAACAAGCGGATACTCGACTTGCCGAGGGTGAAAAGCAATTAGAGCAAGCACAATTGGTTATTGAATCTATTAAAACAGATGCGGAAACTACAGCCCGCAAAGTTAAAAGTGAGATTCTAACGGATGGGAAAGCTGAGATTGAGCGATTAACGTCTTCTGCGAAAGCACAGATTGGTACAATTGAAGCTAGAGTCCGCAAACAAATTTCAGAGTATGTTGTTACTCTAGCTCTTAAACGCGTTACATTACAGTTAGAGGGGAAGTTAAATTCAAACCTACAACAACAAATTCTTGATAGAAATATTTCTAACCTAGGAGAATAAATTATGTCAATTGTTGTAAGTAAAGTTGCAGAACCATATGCTGAAGCACTTCTAAATTTAGCTAAAGCGAATGACACTCTGAAGGAAACTACTAATGATATGAACATTGTTTCACAATTTTTAGCTAATTCAAGTGATCTAAAAAAATTCTTAGCTAATCCAGTCATCACTAGGGAAGTAAAGAAAAATATCGTTAAAGATGTTCTAGGGGAACAAATCGCTACAAATACATTAAAATTTTTAATGCTATTAATCGATCGTAATCGTATCGCATTACTCGATGGTGTTGCGCAACGATACCTAGAATTATCTTATAAGCAAGAATCAATTGAAGTTGCAAAAGTTATATCTTCAATTCAATTATCAGCACAACAACAGCAAAACCTTGCGGAGAAACTGAAAACAATTACGGGTGCTAAGCAGATAAAACTTGCACTTAAAGTAGATCCAAATTTAATTGGTGGATTTACGGTTGAAATCGGATCGCAATATATCGATACAAGTATTCGTGGCCAGCTAAGAAAGATAAGTAATCTTCTTGGAGCTGCAAACTAGTATTTTGGATTCAAAAGAATCAAATATATAT
>CEUA01217455.1_pt1 | contig 20129 bp, 21 predicted proteins | sample 361541 | NCBI WGS metagenome assembly CEUA01 (sample SAMEA2623079, study PRJEB7988) | marine metagenome | isolation source: saline water (ENVO:00002010), including
TCTTCAGCTTGTGACCAATACCGATCAGGTAAAACACTAAAGAGGAGGAAGGAAATGAAAGTATTTAGAAGTAATTCTAACGAGATATTTTCGAAAGTAATTAATGAATCAATTCTAAAAGATTCAAATTTAGATGGTTCATTTGTATGTATTATTCTTACTTTAAGCAAAAGTAGTGAGAAATCATTCATGCCTACTGTCCAGATAAATAACGATATAAGAGATTTTCTGTGTCTATCCCCTACCAAGGGATATATAAAGAATCTATTGTGTTCTCATCAAAGTATTGAAACATCAAATGACTACTATATAAAATTTAATCTGGAAAATATTAGTGACGATATTAAGGATGAATTAATTTATAAATTATCTTGTAGCTTAGGTTTGAAGTATAAATGTGCATGGTGTCGTTATATTTATCATGGCGTGATAAGAAATATACAACTACATTATTAAGAATTATTTCTTAAACAACAAACCCCTCGGAACTAAGTTCAGAGGGGTTGCCGTCAAGTCCATTTGATTAAATAACAGTCCTTGTTAATTTTCTACTGGAAATGATAATTCGTCGCCTTGGAAACTTGTGCCTTCATAACCAACTTCTTTGTTGATTCTTTTAGCAATAGCTGCTTCTTCGACAGTTGCGAATTTTGCATCCCATGTTGCTAGTCTTTTACGCATGTACCAATGCCATAAAGGTGGTACTAATGCTAATGCGAATACTGTGAAATATCCCCAACCAGTATTAGGTGCTCCAACATTTTCAAGTTCCCAGAAGTGTGTTTCACCACGATCATGGTGGTCAGCTTGACGACCAATTTCAATGAAGAACCAACTTGTGAACAAAGTGTTGTTATCCCAATTGTGTCTATAATCAATAGGTTGATCTTTTATACGTACCAAACCATAGTGTTCTAGATAGTTAAGTGCTTCTAACTCAAAGTTTGAGATTACCCAAACTGCAAGTAAAGCAGCTACACCTACCCATCCGCCTGCCATAAAGAACAGAGCAATTGATGGTACTGACATCATATAGCCACGAATCCAACGGTTTTGCCATGAGAAGAAAGATTTTCCAGCTCTCGCTAATCTTTCCTTTTCCATATTAAAAACAAATTTAGATTGGCCTAAATATGAAAGCAAATAATGTCCATAAATTGTACGCCCACGAGGCGCAGTTGCAGGATCATCTTCACATGCAAGTTCTAGGTGATGGTTGTATACATGTGCATAGCAGAAATGTGCTGAACCAGATAAAGCCATTGTCATTCTTGAAATTAAGAATGCAAAACCTTTAGTGTGTGAAAGTTCATGGCCATAAATAATTCCAATTCCTGCAAATATTCCTGCAGATAAAGTTGCTCCAATTAGGTCTAAACCTGTAATACCACTTGTAACTGGTATTAGGCCAAACCACATTGATGTAACTTCAACAGGCATACCTGACATGAAACCATATACTCTCCATGCTAACGCTAGTTGTAAAAGAACAAATACTGGTAGCATTGTATACATAACAAAATTTTGAAATGCTGGGCTCGCTAGTGTATTTCCATCTTCTCCGTGCATAGTGCTAGAAGCTTGTCTTTTAAGTACGGTATCAATTATGATTCCTACAAATAGAAGTGCTACTCCTAACCATGCAAATATTCCACCTGCTAATATGCCTGCAAATGTAACTAAAATAAGTACAGGCGCCAGCAAGTATTTAATGTTTGCGAATATTGTTGACATAATTACCTCCTTTGTTTGGTCTATGTCTAAATTAATATGGACATAAATATTATAATATAAGTATTGTCTAATATATTTATATTATGTCCGTCTTATGTCCATAACAATATTATAACAAAAGCAATCTGTCAACATATTTTAAATATTTTAATATGCTAAGAATATTAGCTAGATTTTTAACTTTAATTGGCTATGCAATTGGCGAAGTGATTATTTAGAAGTATATTTCTTTCTGAATTTAGCAATACGCCCTTCTTTGGCTTCTATTCTGCCTTTGCCAGTATAAAATGGATGTGATTCTGAGGAAGTCTCAACTTTATATACAGGATATTCCTTGCCATCCTCATATTCCATTGTCTCTTTGGGAGTTAATGTTGATGACAACAGAAAGCTCTTATTACATGTAACATCATGAAATATTATGGGTTGATAGCTTGGATGCGTATCTTTTTTCATAGTTAGACAATATATCACATATTCTCAGTTTGTTAAGATTAAATAATGATTAAAATATAGCTTATTAAACAAAATCAAATAGACTTAGGTTAAAATCACTCATAATATAATGCTTGGGATAATTATATGAACGAAATTAAAATAATTCAGATTACTGATTTGCATTTAAATGCCGATAAATCCCATATAGCTCATGATATTAATCCATATAATTCTGCCCAAATAATTATTAATGAAGTTATAAAAGAGAGTAAAAATATAAACTCCTTGATATTAACTGGGGATCTTGTGGATGATGAGTCAAGAGAAGGTTATGAAAACCTATCGGAGCTCCTTGTTGAAGCTCATGATAAATGCCAAATATTTCTAATGCCGGGAAATCATGATTCAATTGAAGAAATAGATAAATTATGTAAAACAAAAAATTTTAATAATGATAAATATTTCTCAATAAATAATTGGATTATATTTATGTTTAATACAAAGAAAAATAATTCTCCAAACGGGATATTGTATAAAAAAGAAGTTGATGATTTGCAAAATCTACTAAATACTTTTCCAACAAAGAATTTCATGATTTTTCTACACCATCATCCAATAATTATTGAATCAGAATCAATGGATAAGATGATTATTGAAAATTCTGAAATATTAATAAATATAATAAAGAATAATGAAAACATAAAAGGGGTATGTTGGGGCCATATCCATCAAGAAATAATGACAAAAATTAATAAAACTAAATTATTTTCAACACCATCTACATGCTATCAAGCTACCCCTAAATCTAAATCATTTCTAATTGATCATTCTGCGAAACCAGGTTATAGGGTTATAAAACTTCTCGACGACGGTGAGATTAAAACTCATGTAACTCGTTGTGATATTTAAAGATAAATTTTTTATGGACATAACTAGATTCAGGTTTACAAATTGTGAATTCTAGCTATGTCCTTTTTTCATATAAACAGAAAGGTTTTTTAATTATCTAGTCGTTATACCCTCTTTCACCATGTTCGGTTAAGTCAATTCCGGTCTCTTCATCATCTTCATTAATACGTAATCCTGTCATACCATCTACAAATTTAAGTATTAAATAAGTAAAGCCACCACACCAAATAATAGTTGTTAATACACCTATAATTTGAACTCCTACTTGTCCAAACATTGATACGCCTTCAGGTAGACCTGCTCCACCCCATGATGCTGATACAAAAACTCCTGTTAATACAGTACCTAAAATACCGCCTACTCCATGAACTGGAAACACATCAAGCGAATCATCAATTCCTAAAACTTTCTTAATATATTGCGTAGCTTCGTAACATATTAGCCCAGCTAAAGTACCAATTATAAGTGCGCCCAGAGGTCCAACAAAACCTGATGCAGGAGTTATTGTTCCTAGCCCTGCAACCATACCGGTTACAATTCCTAAAACACTTGGTTTTCCTTGTTTAGACCACTCTCTGAACATCCATGCAAGAGAACCTGTTGCAGCTCCTATATGTGTTACTAACATTGCCATTCCAGCATCTTGATTTGCGGCAACTGCTGATCCAGCATTAAAGCCAAACCATCCGACCCAAAGCATAGATGCGCCAGCAACTGTCATTGGTAAATTATGGGGAGCCATTGGTGTTGTCGGAAAACCTTTACGTTCTCTCATAACAACAGCTGCTACCAATGCAGCAACACCTGCATTAATATGAACAACTGTACCTCCGGCAAAATCCATCAGACCCATAGCGCCCAAAAATCCACCACCCCAAACCATATGAGTAATTGGAGCATAAACAAATATCATCCATAACATACTAAACAAAATCATTGATGAAAATCTCATTCTCTCTGCAAAACCGCCAACGATAAGCGCTGGTGTTATTATTGCAAAAGTTAATTGAAACATCGCAAAAAGACTCTCAGGTATGGTTCCAACCATACTATCTCTTGCAATATCTTTAAAAAGCCCTATGTTTCCAATAAAACTATTGAATCCTCCGCCTCCGCCAAATGCAAAATCATAGAGGAAAACGACCCATAAAACTGATACTAGGCAGACCAAGGTAAAACATTGCATCAACACAGATAAAACATTCTTTTTTCTTACTAGACCCGCATAAAAAAAGGCTAGTCCTGGTATGGTCATAAAAAGTACCAATGCAGTAGATGTTAATATCCAAGCAGTATCTGCTCCCGAAAGCTCATCAGCTGATACACTCTGCGGATAAAGGGCAAACAGTGCTACAATGCCTGCAAATACAGACAAATATTTATATTTTGTAATCATAATTATCTCCTTTCTGTACTATACAATGCACAAAATGTGCCACTATTATAATTAATAAACTATGGTATAAAGTCTTTGATATATATATAAAAAAGTGGAATCATAAAAATACGAAATGAATAATTTGTTTATTCAGGTAATTATTGCATCATAAAGTAACAACATATGCACCATAATAAGACAAAATGTATATCAAAATACGACATCATCATTGTTGGCGCAGGTCCAGCGGGATGTACTTGTGCATTTGAGCTAAGAAAAGAGAACAAAAAAGTACTGTTAATCGACAAACATTCTTTCCCACGCCATAAAGCATGCGCAGGGGGGATTACGATTAAAGCACTTCAACAATTACCTATAGACATCAGTCATTTAATTCAACATTGTTCTAAAAAAATGATATTTAGATTTGATGAAAAAAGAAAAATAGAGCTATTTAATAATAGAGGGTCTTGCGTAATGGTTATAAGGGAAGAGTTTGATGACTACTATTTTCAACAAACTTTAGAACAGGGTGTAGAATTTAAAAAAATTAAAAAAATTAAAAATATTGTTACAGATGTAAATAAAGTTATATTAGATATTGATGATTCTAGATATGAATGTTCCTACCTAATTGGTGCTGATGGAGCAAATAGCAGTGTAAGAAAACTTACATCAACACTGGGATTTAAAAATCCGGTTTATGCTTATGAAGGTTTAGTTAAAAAAAATGGTGGCGATGAAATGTCAACAGAATTTATATTCAACAAATATGGCTATGCATGGATATTCCCTAAAAAAGATCACTATAATGTAGGCATCGGCAATCTTATTAATAAAGAAAATGCTCCTAAATTAAAGAAAAAAGATTTGTATGATTTTGTAAATGAACGTTTTAAAACAGATGAAATTTATGGAATCACTGGTTTCCCAATTGGCACTGAAGGTGAAAACTATAAAACTATTAGTGATAAGATATTTCTTATCGGAGATGCTGCAGGTCTAGCTGAATCACTTCTTGGCGAAGGAATATACAATGCAATTATATCAGGTAAATATGCTGCAAAATCAATAATTAATGACTATAAAAATGGTACCTCTCAAGCTCAAAATAATTATAATTATTTTTTAAAATATCTAACTGATGAGCTCAAACTATACAAAAAAGGGGCTAAAATACTTTATGGTTTTCCAAAAATTAGCTATTTTATGATGCGTCTAGGGCTTGGGAAAAAATTTATGGATGGATATTCTAATGGGAAAACTTTATCCCAAATAATGGGTAAGTCTAAAATACTTCCTAATTACTAATTCACCTGGATCTACTCTTACAAAATAGTGCCAATTCTTTTAATCCCTCAATAAATTTATTATTACTCATTTTAGTAAGATACTTTATAGCTAAGTTTGTCTCGTCATCTATTATCTTTAAAATATAATTATTGGAGTTAGTTTTAGTAAGTATAGATATAATTTCGCCTTTCTTTGAAGTATCTTTTGACATAAATGCACTTCTTATTATTTCTTTGTCCGTTTTGTTAGCTTTGGCTAGGCTATGAATAATTGGAAGTGTAGCTTTGCCTTCTGATAAATCCTCAGCAAGGTTTTTGCCAGTATTAGTGGAGTCGCCAAAGTAATCTAAATAATCATTTCGTAACTGATATGCCATACCAAAGTGCAATCCAAACTTTGCAAGATTATCTATATGTATATTTTCATGTCCTGCAAGAACACTACCTATTTTGGCAGAAGCTTCAAATAGTTTTGCGGTTTTTCTGTATATTATCTCCATATAAAGATCTTCGGTCATACTTATATTATCAACATTCATCAACTGAAGTACTTCTCCTTGAGCTATTACATTTGTTGTATTTGCGAGAGTTTCATAAACAATTGGATTATTTATTTCTACTATAATTTCAAATGCTCTTGAGTACAAAAAATCACCAACTAATACAGCACCTTTATTTCCCCAAATTGTATTTGCTGTTTCTTTGCTATGTCTGAACTGCGACATATCTACAACATCATCATGTAACAGTGTTGCGGCATGAATAAATTCAACTACAGTCGCAGCATCAATTATTTTTTTATCATTTTTTATAGAGTGTGCCGATAAAAATAGGACAATTGGCCTTAACCTTTTTCCGCCTCCAGATATAATGTGTTCACTTAATTCATTAATTAATTCAACATTCGTCTTTGATCTAAATTTAATTTGGGACTCTAAATCCAATAAGTCATTCTTTATAAGCTTCTGTATAGATGATAAGGTCATGCTACTATTTTACAGATTCATTGAATAAACTACTAGTTATAGTAAATATGAGAGAATTTCCCAAATTTTATTGATAAAACTATTTATTAAATACCTAATACACGCTAGAATCATTGGTTTTAGGGTAAAAACACATGTACGCGATAATTCAAAATGGTTGCCAGCAATATAAGGTATCTGAAGGAGATTTAATTAAGGTTGATTTAATATCATCTCCAGAAGGGGCTGCAGTTAAATTTGAGCAAGTTCTAATGGCATTTGATGACAAAGATACGATGCTGACCAGTGCTAAATTATCAAAAATTAAGGTAACTGGAACTATTCAAAAACATGGTAAATATAAGAAAATAAGAGTTATTAAATTTAAAAGAAGAAAAAATTATTTACGTACACATGGACATAAACAAGATTTTACAGAAGTTAAGATAAAATCAATAAAGTAAATTAATAAGGTTATAAAATGGCTCACAAGAAAGCAGGTGGAAGTACTAAAAATGGAAGAGACTCGGAGTCGAAAAGGCTTGGAGTTAAAAAATATGGAAGTGAATTTGTTAAAGCTGGTAACATAATTCTCAGACAAAGAGGTACCCCTGTTAAAGCAGGTTTAAATGTAGGCTGTGGGAGAGACCATACTTTATTTGCAAAAGCAGATGGATATGTTTTTTTCCAGAAAAAAGGACCAAACAAGCATTCGTTTGTTAGCGTTTTACCCACAAAAACTATCTAAATTTTCAGCTAAAAAATATTATGAAATTTATAGATGAAACCATAATCTTGGTTAAAGCTGGTAATGGCGGGAATGGCTGTGTCAGTTTTAGAAGAGAAAAATATATACCGTTTGGAGGTCCGGATGGTGGTGATGGTGGTGATGGTGGTTCGATTATCATTGAAGCGAGGGATGGGCTTAATACATTGGCAGACTTTAGAAATAAAAGTAAGTTTATTGCGCAAAATGGTAAATCTGGTAGTGGTAAAAATAAAAAAGGAAAATCAGGAAATGATTTAGTGATAAAACTACCAGTTGGAAGTATAGTTTATGACTCTAAAACAGAGGAATTAATTTGTGATTTGGACCATGACAAACAGACTATAAAAATAGTAGCTGGTGGCACCTTTGGTCTTGGTAATACCCGCTTTAAAACTTCCACAAATAGAGCTCCTAGGAAAAAAACTGATGGCAAAAAAGGAGAAGAAAGGCAACTAAAGATTATCTTAAAAGTTCTTGCAGATGTAGGTCTAATAGGGCTTCCCAATGTAGGGAAAAGTTCTATTCTTGCAGCTATTAGTATGGCTAAGCCAAAAATTGCAAATTATGCTTTTACAACAATACATCCAAATTTAGGAGTTGTATTAATAAATGATTATGAAAAATTTATAGTTGCTGATATTCCTGGGCTAATTAAAGGGGCATCCACTGGCGCAGGATTGGGTATTCAATTTCTGAAACATATTTCACGTACAAAACTCTTATTACATGTTATAGATGTTGAGAAAAATGATGTTGATCAAATACTAAAAGATATGAACATAATTATAAAGGAACTAAAAGATTATGATTCCGAATTAATAAAAAAAGATAAATGGTTTGTCTTTAATAAAATAGATATGTTAAATAAAGAACAAATAAATACTGTAGAAAATTTTGTAAAAGATAAAATAAAGAGTAAAATGTTTTTTGTTTCAGCGAAAAATAAATCAGGATTAAAGGATATGTGTGACAATATTACCGAATATATGAGAAATTAATTATGCAAAATTTTAAAAAAATAGTCCTTAAAATAGGCAGTTCATTGATTAGTGAAAATAAATCACTGTCATATAAACGCATAAAAGAATTATCAGAACAAGTTGTCAAGATAATTAAAGCAGGTAAAGAGTTTATTATAGTAACTTCAGGAGCTATTAGCCAAGGGCAAAATCTCCTTAATATAAAAAATAAGCCTAGAGATCTTGATTCACTACAAGCGTTGGCTGCAATAGGACAACAACAACTGATGGGTATGTATGAAAATTCTTTTAATAACTTTGATGTTTTGACAGCTCAGGTTTTATTGACACATGATGATATGAATAATGCCGATAGGTATCTGAATGCAAAAGCAACGATTGAAAAAATATTAAAACTAGGTGTTATTCCTATTATTAATGAAAATGATGTTGTTGCTACCGATGAAATAAAGTTTGGCGATAATGATACTCTTGCCGCTATGGTGGCAAACTTAGTTGGAGCTGATTTAATGATTATATTAACAGATCAGAATGGGTTTTTTGATAAAAACCCTGATCTTAATAAAGATGCTACATTAATTAAAAAATGCAATATTGCTGAGATAGAAGTTTCTGACTATGATTCAAACTCTAAAAGTAAATTTGGAACTGGTGGTTTTACTACAAAAATTAAAGCAGTCAAAGTTGCAGCAAAATCTGGAACAACATCAATTGTAGCTTCCGGATATACTAAGGATGTATTAAAAAAAATATTTGATGGTGAAGAAATTGGGACTATCTTTTTGCCTAATAAAAAGTAGGCATACCTAAACATAATTAATATGTAATTATGATAATCCTTGTATTTTTTTATTTAGACGAGATTTTTGTCTAGCTGCTTTATTTTTGTGAATTAAACCCTTTGTGACAAGCTTATCCATAACCGACATTGCTTCTTTGAAATTTGCATTTGATTGATCTTTATTCTTATCTGATAGAGATTTTAAGACCTTCTTTATACTGGTTCTGAAATTTGATTTCTGGGCCGCATTTCTAGTTCTAGCCTTTTCAGACTGCCTCACTCTTTTTCTTGCTTGTGCTGTATTTGCCAATGTATTCTTCTCCATTTAAAGGTAAAATAAAACAAGATTATCTCAATGTAGATGATAACTGTCAACCTATAGATTATGAATGACAAATCAAGATACTAAAAATAATTCCATCTTAAAGTCATCATATATCGTAGGCAGCATGACATTTATATCCAGAATCTCTGGTTTTATAAGAGATATAATTTTTGCTAATATATTTGGTGCTTCAGCAAGCACAGATGCTTTTTTTGTTGCCTTCAAAATTCCTAATTTCTTTAGAAGATTATTTGCAGAAGGTGCATTTATTCAAGCATTTGTACCCATATTAAATGAATTCAAAGTAAAAAAAGCTGGTGAGCTCAAACAATTTATTACATATGTTCAAGGTAATTTAATCTTAGTATTATCAATAATAACTATACTTGGCATTATCTTTTCTGATGGAATTATTACATTATTTGCCCCTGGTTTTGATGAGCATGACAATAGATTCTCTCTGGCATCTAATATGTTAAAGATTACTTTCCCATATCTATTTTTTATATCATTAACGGCATTGTGTGCAGGAATATTTAATACTTATGATAAATTTCTTTTGCCAGCAATCACACCTGTAGTCTTGAATATATCTTTAATTTCATCAGCATTATTTTTAACCTCTGTTTTTGAGGAGCCTATTTTTGCCCTTGCATATGGTGTTTTATTGGCTGGTATTCTTCAATATGTAATACAGCTACCATCTTTATATAGTCTTAATTTATTAATAATTCCAAAAGTAAGTTTTGCATTTCATGGTGTAAATAAAGTATTGAAACTTATGCTTCCAGCTATGTTGGGGACTGCTGTTGTTCAGATAAATTTAATTGTTGATTCCATAGTTGCATCTCTGCTTGCTGCAGGTAGTATAAGTTGGCTTTATTACTCAGACAGACTAGTAGAGTTTCCATTGGGTGTTTTTGGAATTGCAATTGCTACTGTTATTTTGCCATTGTTATCATCAAAATTTTCTCAAGATGACTTGAGTGGTTTTAAGAATACACTTAAAAACGCCACTCAAATTGCTTTAGTTTTTAGTCTTCCAGCAATGTTTGGATTAATAGTCTTATCTCATTACATAATTTTGAGTTTATTTCAATATGGCAGCTTTACTGCTAGTGACACTATAATGTCATCACTAAGTTTAATTGCTTACTCTATTGGCCTGCCTGCATTTATTTTAATGAAAGTTCTTTTAACTGGATTTTTTTCAAGACAAGACACAAAAACTCCTGTTATTTATGGAATATACGCTATCACTTTTAATATTATTATGAATACATCTGTAGTTGTATATTATTCGTATAATCAATTTTCAGGAGCACATAGTCTCCTCGCGCTAGCAACTTCTTTATCAGCATGGATTCAAGTTATCTTGTTATATAGAAACCTCAGGAAAAATAAAATTATTGAATCAAGTATATTCCTTAATAATTTAAGCTTTAAATCTTTAGTTAGTTGCCTAGCTATGACATCAGTGTTGTTTTTATCACTAATAGGTGTAGAAGCTTGGACTATGGAGGAATACTATTTCCGAGGATTACTACTGGTAGGGTATATTATATTAGGGTCAATGATTTATATAATATCTATGTATATTTTAGGTTATAGGTTCAAAAAAAATAGTTTATGAAAGTAATAAGAAGCATTAATAATTTGGCTAACACACAAAAAAATTGTGCTGTTACAATCGGAAATTTTGATGGTATACATAAAGGACATACAAGTCTGATAAATAAAATAATAAGTTATTCAAAAAAATACTCTCTAGTTCCTACAGTTATAACATTCGAGCCACTACCAGAAGAGTACTTTCAAAAAGCCAATTTCAAAAGATTAATGAGACTAAAAGAAAAACTCCTTATATTTAAAGAGCATGGAATTAAACAGGTGCTTTGTCTAAATTTTAATAAAAGATTTTCTAAAATATCTGCTGAAGAATTTATTTCTATGATTTTAATACAAAAACTAGATACAAAATACCTTATAGTGGGGAGTGATTTTAGATTTGGACACAACAGGGAGGGTAATTATAATCTATTAAAATCATATTCAAAAAAAACTGAAATGAAAGTCGAAAATATTAAATTAATAAATACAAATGGAAATAAGATTGGTAGCACAAGAATTAGGGAAGCATTATCGTCGGGGGATGTTGAGTTGGCAAATAAATTAATTGGCAGACCTTTTTCAATATCAGGCATGGTTGTACATGGAGAAAAATTAGGTAAAAAATTAGGCTACCCAACAGCAAATATTGATATATATAAATCTTATCCAATAAATGGTATATTTTTAGTCAAAATCTCTATGGAAAATGACGCTGATAACTATGGACTAGCAAGCCTAGGAAATAAACCAACTTTTTCTGGAAAAAATGATGTTCTAGAGGTCTATATATTTAATTTTAATAAAAATATCTATAATCAAAAATTAAAAATATCCTTTTTACATAAAATTAGAGACCAAATAAAATTTAGTAGTAAAAGTGATCTTATAAAACAAATGGATTATGATTATAAAATTGCAATGGAGCTAACAGAGAAATTAAAAAATGAACTATAAAGATACTCTTAATCTGCCTTCAACAAAATTTCCAATGAAAGCAAATCTCCCTCAAAAGGAACCTGAGACAATCAAGTATTGGAATGAGATTAAATTATATGAAGAAATTAGAAGTGAACGAAAAGGGTGTGAAAGATTTATCTTACATGATGGACCGCCATATGCTAATGGAGATATTCACATTGGTCATGCCGTAAATAAAATTTTAAAAGATTTTGTTGTTAAGAGCAAAACTCTCTCTGGATTTGATTCTCCTTTGATACCAGGGTGGGATTGCCATGGTTTGCCAATAGAACTTAAAGTAGAAAAAAAATATGGTAAATCAAAATTTAAAGACAATAAAAATGCATTTAGGAAGGCATGTAGAGAATATGCTTCCAAACAAATTATAAAACAAAAATCTGATTTTATACGACTGGGCGTCTCTGCTGATTGGGAAAATTTTTATACTAGTATGGACAAAAGTTTTGAATCTTCAGTAATTAGAAGTTTATCAAATATTCTTTCGAATAATCATATATATTTTGGTTCAAAACCAGTTCATTGGTGTATTGAATCGGAGTCAGCCTTGGCTGAGGCAGAAGTTGAGTATAAAGATATCACATCAGATGCTGTTGATGTAATGTTCAAATCAATAGATGAGATTAAAATACAAAAACTATTCAAATTACAAAAAAATAATAAAGATACTTTTTTTGTTATTTGGACAACTACACCTTGGACGCTGCCTGCTAACCAAGCAATAGCCGTAGGTAATAAAATTAATTATGTTTTGTTAGATCTAAAAGATAAATTTGTAATTATCGCTAAAGACCTTAAAGATGCTCTTATAAAAAAAATTAAAATATTGGATTATAATCAAATTGGAGAGTGTGTTGGAGCTGATCTGATTGGATTAAAAGCTCAGCACCCCATATATAAAAAACAGGTTCCAGTTATTGCAGCTGAACATGTTACAACAGAAAATGGTACTGGCCTAGTACACATTGCACCAGGTCATGGACAAGATGACTACATTACTGGAATTAAATATAATTTAGAAATTTTTAATCCAGTTAATGCTAAAGGTTTTTTTGTTGACTCATTAGAGTTATTTGGAGGACTTTCTATCAGGGAGGCCAATGGACCAATTATTTCAGAGTTAATAAATAACAAGAGATTGCTCCACCAAGAAAAATATAATCATAGCTATCCTCATTGTTGGAGATTCAAAACTCCTCTTATATTTAGGGCAACTCCTCAATGGTTTATCAGCATGGATCAAAATAATCTGAGAGAAATAATAAATAAGTCTTTACCAAAAACTAAGTGGTTACCTCAATGGGGTTTTGATCGTATAAAAAAAATGATAGAGGGTAGGCCTGATTGGTGTATTTCTAGACAAAGGTTTTGGGGTGTACCTATCCCATTATTTATACATAAAGAAACGAATGAGCTTCATAAAAAAACACCAATGTTTCTTGAAAAAGCTGCAAACATTATTGAAAAAGAAGGAATTGAGGGGTGGTTTGAGTTTGATAAAAATAAGTTAATTGGCGAGGATAGTAAATCTTATAAACTAGTTACTGACACACTTGATGTATGGTTTGATTCGGGCGTTTCGCATATCTCAGTAATGCAACAAAGAGGATTAGGTGATACTGCTGATCTATATCTAGAAGGTTCTGACCAACACAGAGGTTGGTTCCAGTCATCTTTAATAACTGCTCTAGCTACTATTAAAAAACCACCGTATAAATGCGTTCTTACCCATGGCTTTGTAGTAGATGCTGATGGGCAAAAAATGTCAAAATCTGAAGGTAATGTGATATCTCCCCAAGAAATTATAAAAAGCAAGGGTTCAGATATTTTAAGATTGTGGGTGGCTACAACTGACTATACTAAAGAGATGAATATTTCTGATGAAATTATTACTCGTACTACTGAATCATACAGGCGTATTAGAAATACAATCAAGTTTCTACTCTCAAATATAAATGATTTTGAGATAGAAAAAGATTATGTAAAAGAAACAAATATGCTTTTAATTGATAAGTGGATAGTACATAAGGCAATCCTTCTACAAAATGACATCAAAAATAATTATGAAACATATAGATTCCATCAAATATCACAAGATATTCAGAATTTTTGCACAGTTGACTTGGGTGGACACTATCTTGATATTATTAAAGATAGATTATATACCTGTAAAAAAGATAGCTTGGCAAGAAGGTCTAGTCAAACCTCATGTTATTATATTTTATCTATGTTAAATTTATGGATTGCGCCGATTCTATCTTTTACAGCTGAAGAAATATATCAGTATCTTGGTACAAAAAAATTAAAATCAGTATTTCTTGAGCATTGGGGGAATCTTGCGGTCAATATGGACAAGGATGAAGTTGATATCTGCAATATACTTTTCAGCTTAAGACAAAAGGTTTCTAAAAAGCTAGAAGACTTAAGAAATTCTAATGAAATTGGATCATCTCTTGATGCAACAGTATATGTTAAAACAGATGACAAGCTTTATGAAAAATTGAAGCCTTATGAGTCTGAATTAAAATTTATTTTTATAACTTCTGAATGTATTCTTAAAAAAGAATCTAATATTAACGAGACCGAAATCCAAGTAAAGAAAAATGAAAATAAAAAATGTGATAGATGTTGGCATAAAAATAATACTGTTGGTACTATAAAAAATCATGAAAGCCTATGCGAAAGATGTTACAGCAATGTTTTTGAAGATGGCGAAAAAAGATTACTAGGCTAAATGCATATACTATCTACTTTTCTAATAATAATTTCTATATTGATAGATTTTTTTTCAAAAATATATATTTCTAATTTACTAGATGATAATGAAACAATTATCTTCACGAACTATATAATACTGGAAAAATTTTATAATAAAGGAATAGCGTTTAGTATTTTTAATTCAGACTCGGCTCTAATTAATTATATTATATTATTTATAATAATTTTAGTAATTGCATTTATCACAAGACTTTTCTTAACGCAGTTTAATAAATTAAAAAAAAATGAAGTGATAGCATATAGTCTTATAATTGGTGGTGCAGTTGGCAATATGATAGATAGAATCATGCATGGCTATGTTCTTGATTTTATATTTATTCATTATAATAGCTTTTATTTTCCAGCTATCTTCAATTTAGCTGATGTATCAATATCTCTGGGTGTATTTTTCTTACTCCTTGCCTATCTGAAGGAAGAAAGAGTTAATGATAAAGTATAATTCTAAAGTTGAGCTTCATTATTCAATTTCAAGCTTAAATAATATTGAGTTTGAATCAACATTTGACAAGAAACCTATAAAATTTTTAATAGGAGATGGGACAATTCCTCAAAGACTTGAATTAACCCTTTATGGTCTTAAAGAAGGTTCCCAACAAACATTATGTTTAGATCCACAGGATGCATTTGGGGAAAGAGATGAAGAAAATATAAAAATACTCTCTAAAAAGTCTTTTCCAAATATAGATATGATAAAAATTGGAAATGTTATAGAAGTTGATGTTGAAGGAAAAGATGGAAAAAATGATTCTTCATTTGCTATGATAAAAGAAGTTAAAGGAAACGATGTATCTCTAGATTTAAATCATCCATTAGCTGGATATAAAATACAATTTAAAGTGGAAATAATTAAAATTTATGACTAATATGCTTTCAGGAATAAAATTAATTCTGGCAAATCCTCGTGGTTTTTGTGCAGGTGTAGAAAGAGCAGTTGATATTGTTAATAGAGCAATAGAATTATTTGATTCTCCAATATATGTAAAACACGAAGTAGTCCATAATAAATTTGTCATTAAAAGTTTGGAAAAGAAAGGCGTAAAATTTATTGAAGATATTAGTGTTGTGCCAAAAAATTCAATTCTTATATATAGTGCACATGGTGTTTCTCTTAAGGTCAGAAAAGATGCTGAATCTAGGAACTTGAAAATTTTTGATGCTACTTGCCCTCTAGTAACAAAGGTTCATATTGAGGTACATAAACATTCGGAACTTGGGAGGGATGTGGTTCTAATAGGCCATGATGGCCATCCTGAAATAGAGGGGACAATGGGTCAGTACAAATCTAAAACAGGCCATATTTATTTAGTAGAAACCATAGATGATATTGATAATCTTGTTATTAATAATAATGATCTTGCCTATGTAACTCAGACTACATTATCAATTGATGATACAGAGCAGATTATAAAAAGACTTATAAAAAGGTTTCCAAATATTAAAGCTCCTATAAAAGATGATATATGTTATGCAACACAGAATAGGCAAGATGCAGTAAAGTCCATATTAAAATTCTGTGATTCACTCATAGTGATAGGCTCTGAAAACAGCTCAAATTCTAGAAGATTAACGGAATTAGCAGCAAAAAATAATATACCCTCCTACCTGATTGATAATAAGGGTGATATTGATTTGAACAATTTTAAAGACAGGAAGGTTATTGGTATCACAGCAGGGGCATCCGCACCTGAAATTCTTATAAATGAGGTTATAGAGTTTTTAGTATCAAAAGGAGCTGAACTAGGAAGTTATAATCAGAGCGCAACTAAAGAAGATATTGTCTTTACCATACCAAAAGAACTTAGATAATTATAAATCATGTGTCACATTTTTCTCTAAATCTTCATTAGGAGGAGAGTATGCTGGGTCATTAGGATTTAAAAATATAAACTGAGGTTGATTTTTTTCAATTTCTACATAATCTAGCTTACAATTTTTTAAATGAAGCATAGAATCTGGGGATATTATTATTTCAATATTATTTATTTTCAATCTTAAATCCTCTTCTTTTGATTGATCAAAACCCATAAAGTAATTATATTTTCCACCTTCTGAAATATTAACAGCTATTCTCAAAGGCCAATCTTTAGAATCAGAAGACTCTGAGGACTTCATAATTTGTTTTGATGCAGCATCAGTAACTTCAAATATTTTTTTTTGTTTCATAGTAATTTACTTTTTCTTATAGATTTGAGGAAACTATCTATCCATCTACATTTTTTAGTATCACGCATATGAGCATAGGTTGCTAACAAGTTCTTGTACACCAAACCGTCTTTTTTTCCATTAATTCCATATCCACGTTGAATATTATATCCAAATTTATATAAATTCTCCTTAAGTTTTATATCAGAATAATGGAATTCATGTGCAAATAATGAATTTCCCTCTTTATGCCAGAGATGATTTGCAGAAGTATTAATCTGTACATATCCTCTACCCACTGGTTTCTTATTCATATTTATTTTGCCTTTTATTATGCCAACCATTTTAAATAATTTCGAATCTGTTTTTATACTCTCACATAAATACATTAATCCCCCACATTCAGCATAAGCAGGCTTATTGGACTCTATAAAATTATAAATAGATTTTTTCATTGATAAATTTTTAGCAAGTTTAGCAGCAACGATTTCCGGAAATCCTCCACCTATGAAAATAGCATCAACTTTTGGAAGTTTTTTATCGTTGATTGTATCAAAATATTTAATTTTGACATCCTGCCCTATTATTTTTTCAAGATCATCTGGATAATAAAACCCAAAAGCTTCATCAAGCGCTATTCCAAGAGTTATATCTCCATATGCTTTTTTAAAAGTTAAATCAACCAAATTATTATTTTGTTTATTTTTTATCTTCTCTGGAAGCAGGCTTTTAACATTAACGGATGATTTTATAATTTTAGTTATATTCCTAATAGTTTTATTTAAATTTTGTTTTTGAAATGCTGGTTCTAGGCCAAGATGTTGTTCAAAAATATTAAGATTATTATTTTTATTAATTGAGCCAATAACATCTAAATCAGTATATTCTTTAATTGCTGTTAAAATTTTTCCTTCATGTCTTTGACTTGCAATATTATTAAGAATAACTCCTTTGTATTTTATTTTTTTATCAAAAGCTTTATATCCGCTTAAAAGAGGTGCTACACCTCTAGTAGTGCCAGTACAATCTAATATTAATATAACTTCAAGCTTTAAAAGCTTAGATAATGCTGCGTTACTATCACTACCATCAGCACTTATGCCATCAAATAAACCTTTATTACCTTCTACGATTGAAACATCTGCACCTAATATATTCCTTGAATACAGATTTTTTATTTCTGAGTTAGTCATATTATAAAAATCTAAATTATAACAATTTTTGTTACTTGCTTTAGATAGCCAAAGGGGGTCTATATAATCAGGTCCTTTTTTAAAAGGAGCAACAATTTTTTTAAATGAACGTATAGCAGAACATATGCCTATGCTAAGAATTGTCTTACCAGAGGACTTTTTTGAAGAAGAAATAAGATATGAATTCATTATATCTTTTTAATCTACAGAAGATATTTCCAGACTTTTATTATTATTTTTTGACTGAATTATTTTCGGTAAAAATTTAAGATTAGCTAAACCAATTAGTACTATTATTAATGCAAGAGCAATACCACCTATACCTAGTCCTAACTCATAGATTGATGGGACATAACTGTGTATTACATTATCATAAAAACTACTTTCCACTATGGTATGATCGGGGAAAATTGTCAGAGGGTATGCTTGTCCAGCTATTATGATAACGAACATTGACATAAAACTTCCAAAAAGAACAAATACAGATGAAATTAATAACGAAAAATATGAACATATTTTATTAGTCAAAAGGAATATTAATGGCAAGATTATTCCAACCAGAACCTGTCCTAACCAGAATACTGCTGTATAAATTCCTCCATTAAATAATATAAATATTTCAAACTCTAAATGCTTGGAAATATACATATTAGTCAAATGATATAAAAAAAGAAAATATAAGTTCGCAAACAAAAACATAATAGTTAGTTTCTTAAGATTTTCTATTACTTCTGGCTCAATTATAGTCTTATGTAATTTATTAATTATTACGAGTAATAAATAATAAACGACAACACCATAAAGCAGAGACATTACAATAAAAAGTGGGGCCAAAATAGCAGTAGCGTAAGCCTCTCTTGCAACTAAAAACCCAAATATAGACCCCGTACCTGTTGTTAAAATAATTCTCCATGTAAAAGCAAAAATCCCAACAGGTTTAGAATATTTTTTAACTTCATGGTCCAGCATAGTCCAGATATATCCTGCTAATACAACTGCAAAACCAGTATATAAAAAGATATTCCAAGCAAAAATTGATTTAAAATTATATACTGTCATCGCAACTATAAGCCTATTAGGCCTCCCTAAATCTAAAACAAGAATTGCAAGTCCTGCTATTAAAAATGCAATTGCTAGTAGAGAAGAAAGGGGAGCAAGGGGCTTATAAAGCTCTTTATTAAAAACTGATGAGAGAGAAGCAATATTTAAGACACCCGAAGATATAACAATTAAAAGTACAGCAAAAATATGTGGTAATCCCCACACGATTTGATTTGTCATTCCTGTAACATAATGACCCTCATTTTCCATATGATGGGAACTAGCAAACCCTATTAACACTAAAAAACCCAAAATACCAAAAATGAACCAGAATAATTTTGGTTTGATAATAAATTTTGTAAAAGTAATCTTATCCATGATTATCAAAAACCAGAATATGTAACTGTTTGCTTAAGCTTCAAATCAGCCCTTAATCTTCTATTTGGTTTTTTTGATATAGCAATATTAACTCTACTTTCTGGATCATTTAGGTCACCAAATGAAATTGCATTATGACCCTCCTTCATACAAGCTTCTTCACACGCAGTGCTATCTGACCCATTGTCAATTTTATTAACACAAAAATTACAGCTCTCTACACACCCTTTACCTCGTGGAGAATTAGTTAATTGTTCAGTTAAATTTTCATGAACAAATGATCTAGCTTTAAATGGGCAAGCCATCATACAATATCTACATCCTATGCATGTATGTTGATTGACCATAACTATTCCATCTTCTCTCCTAAAAGATGCTCCTGTTGGGCAAACATCGCAACATGGTGGGTTTTCACAATGCTGACACAGCATAGGCAAAAC
>CEUA01463391.1_pt1 | contig 20108 bp, 15 predicted proteins | sample 361541 | NCBI WGS metagenome assembly CEUA01 (sample SAMEA2623079, study PRJEB7988) | marine metagenome | isolation source: saline water (ENVO:00002010), including
CTCGTCGCAATGAAGGACAGAGGCGGATATGCGTTTTTCGTTATGGGGCGTCGTGGGGAAATTTCCGTCATCCATATTACCCTTCGGATGAGCTATTGCAACGTCTTACGCCTACCCAAAAACAGATTGTTTTGCCTCAACAACCGATGCGAAGGACTCCAAATCGTATTCCGGATTATCCTGATCCGCCACATGCTGTAGATGAGGGCCTTTATCGCGGAGGTTAGTGGAGAGTAGGAAGGGCCTGGTCTTAAGCTGTATTTTTTTGGAATCATTTTATAAAACAGTTTCTTTCGCGTAGTTTTGTTAACGGCAAGATCTTCGAAACTAAAAATTGCCGGACGCAAAACTTTTGAAATATACGAACAACAAGGTCGCCGATTATGTACAACTGCAAAGAGAAATCTTTTTTCTTAGAGAACGGATATCTGCATGCTAAAAACGTTTTGGAAGTCTCTTATTTAGAAGAGATTCGGCGAGCGTTTGATGAGGTTTGGGAGGCTGAGACTCCCGGGAAAGTAAATCAACATAAACTTTTAAAATACCCTGAGTTTATTAGGTTGATCGAACATTCACCCATTCTTGATAGACACAAAGCAATATTCGGCAGACTGGTGCAGTTGCTTCAATATGATTTATTGCGGCAGGCCCCGCGGCAAGAGGATGGAGGCCTATCCTGGCACAGGGATTTTAGTTTTCCCGGCGATCGGCCTTTGTCGGTTAATACCATCGTGTATTTAGATGACATGGGGAAGGACCGAGGGCCTACTCGAGTCCTACCCCAATCTCATATTGGGGAAAACCTTCCGCCCACCGAGAGCCGTTGCGAGGATATGTCGGGTGAGGTTTTGGTTGAGGCAGAGGCCGGCGATGCCGTCTTTATTAATAGCGCAATTTGGCATACGGGTGACCGTAATCGCAGCGACGGCCTTAGGCGGTGTATTTATATGTACTACGGTTTTTGGTGGCTAAAGCGCTACGAAAGCAACGAATGTTTGCCGTGGCAGGCCTTTGAGGGAGCAGGTGAGCAACGGCTGCGATTACTCGGCGTGAATATGCCGGATCGAGATATTCACATTTACGATCCAATCAAGTAGGAGACGTAGGATGAGCCATTACGTTGCAGCCTATGATACAGAAGCCATTTATAAGTGGTGGGAGGAATCCAAAACTGAGGATGGCATAAATGGTTACGAGGCTGTTGCACGCTATGACCAGCAAAGTTTGAAAGATTTCTTGAACGGCGTTCAAGCTGTGGCAGAGGTTCACGCAAGCAGTCAAACTCCGGCAACATTTTTTATTGTGGCAAAGTTACTCGACTACGTTAGCAACGAACTGCGTTCGATTCTCAACAATCCCATTTTTGATTTACAATGTCATTCTTATACCCACCCAGATTTAGTGGCGATCTCCGATAACGAGGCGGCATTGCGGCGTGAATTAGGAGATTCTAAAAAACGTATTGAAGATGTTTTTGGTATCGAAGTGATTGGACTGACCGCGCCTGGTGGTTATGCCTGCGGGTTCAGAGGCCAGGAACGTATTTTATCAATGATGCAGGAATTAGGATATCGATACGTTAGGAGTGTAGGCGCAGGCCCGAGGGAAACGGTCCCGGCTCCTCTTGTTCAGCCCTTTTGGTATGATTTTGATGGTTTTTCAGAAATTTTAGAGATTCCATCTCACGCCTGGCATGATAACATACTCACAGGACAATCCGGCATTGTCCATTGGCCTCCTGTTTTACCTTGGCATTATCCAACGAAAATGCCAACGGATGCGAGAGGGGTTTACGACGCCTATGCGCCCGGAATTGAATATTCAGTTAAGCACGATTTGTTGACTTATACGCCGGTATTTCATCCGTGGTCTATTTATCGTGTTAGTCAAGAAGCAGAACAGATTAAACTTTTGGTGGCACACGCTAAGGAGCACATGGAAGTGGTTTCGTGCTCTGAACTTTACAATAAAATTTTTATTGATAGGAGCTTGGCGTGTGGTATACCACCCTCTTAACGAATCACCCATTTTATTGGAGTGTATTGGTAGGTTTTCATATACTTCGAGCGGGCTGATTATAGAAGCGCTAAAAGAAATTAGATAACTAATGTTACAAAGAGGGACAATTGAGGTGAAAAAATGGAAATAAAAAAGGTAGCTGAAGAGTCTGCGGTCGTTGGCGAAGGTCCTTTGTGGAATCCAGAGGAGGGGTTGTTGATTTGGACTGATATTGCGACGGGTCGGATGTTCTCTTATGACCCGTCTACTGACCAGAATACGCAGATCCATGATGGATTTAATGTGGGTGGTTTCATGCAAAATGAAAACGGCGGATATGTCTGTTTTATTCATAATGGGGTAGTGCTCTGGAAGTCTGATGATGAATGGGAGCGGATCCATTCGGAGGAATTTGAAGGAGACGTCTTGGCGTTTAACGACGTAATAGCGACTCCGAATGGTGGCGCATTTGCTGGGACCTATTTCGAGGATCGGAAAGGAAAGCTCTATTACTTTAGTCCCGAAGGATCGGTGTCTATTATTGAAGAGGGGGTTGGTTGTTCAAATGGAATGGGTTTTTCTCCGGATCGTGGTACGATGTACTATACGGATGCCATGGCTAGAGAGATTTACGCTTATGATTTCGATTCAGATACTTCACAGCTTTCCAATCGGCGACTTTTTAAGAAAATTGATAGTAACCTTGGTGTGCCGGACGGTATGACAGTTGATGCCGAAGGCTATGTATGGAGTGCGAATTGGTTTGGTAGCTGTATTATTCGTTTTGACCCCGATGGAACGGAGGAGAGGCGCATTCAAACTCCGGCCTTACAAACTTCTAGTGTTATGTTTGGCGGGACTGATTTGGACGATTTGTATTTTACTTCTGCTGATTTTGTCTGTTCGCCAGGTTCCGAATTAGATCCTGTAGATTATGACTGGGATGAGTACGGTCGCAGTTATCGTGGAGGCGGACTTTTTCGGATTCGCGGGATTGGGATCCAGGGAAAAAAGGAGTACAAAGCAAATTTTAAATGGCCGAAAAAATGATAGAGTATCGTAACCTGGGTCGCACAGGAGTTCGGGTTTCGCCTATCTGTTTAGGAACCGCCTTTCGTAGTCAGGAAGACGAGGAGGTCTGTGTCCGTGTTGTTGAGCATGCTATAGACAGAGGCTGTAATTTTATTGATACGGCATTATACGGAGAAGGTAGATCGGAGAAGGTGGTAGGCCGTGCTATCAAGGGACGTCGTGACAACGTGGTGTTGACCACAAAGATCTTCAAGACGCTTGGTGAAAACCCCAACACCGATCGTTTGAATCGTCTCAATATTATGAGTGGTATAGAGGCGAGCCTCCGTCGGTTGGGAACCGACTATATTGACCTTTATTTACTCCATACATTTGATAAAGATACTCCGCTCGATGAGACGTTGCGTGCTCTTGACGATCTAGTTCGGCAAGGCAAGGTCCGCTATATAGGTTGCTCTAATTTTGTCGCCTGGAAAATGGTTGAGGCCTTGTGGGTTTCTGGAGAAAGAGGCCTGGCTTCGTTCGTCTGTACTCAGTCACAATACAATCTTTTGAATCGAATCGAAGTTGAACCAGAATTAATGCCTCTCTGTAAACAATTTGGCATTGGGATAATGGCTTATAGCCCTCTTGCGATTGGTCTGTTGACGGGACGCTTTCGTCGAGGGCGAACGCCGCCGGAGGGCACTCCGTGGAGTATTGGCGAGAATACGGGGTTTAGTCCGCACAAGTATAACATAGAGGATGCGCTCGATGAATTTAACGACCGAATCATAGAGACTCTGGTAGGTGTTTCTCGGCGTTATGACATGACGCCTGCCCAAGTGGCCATAGCTTGGATTCTTGACCACGATGAGATAAGTGCGCCGATTGTTGGGGCGGACCTTCCAGAGCATGTGGATGAGGTAATGGAAGGATTGCAGTGGTCGTTGCCAGATGAAGAGCGCAAGCTTCTTGACCAGGTATCGGAACGTCCTATTTTGAGAAAATTTGCCTGAACTTTGTTTTCATTCTCCCAATTAAAGAAAGAAAACCAATGAACGAAGATGAGAAATATCTTTTTGACCTTAACGGTTATTTAGTTTTGCCTGGGGTTTTAAGCGATGAAGAAGTCATGAATCTCAATGTGGCCATCGATAGCCATGCTGATCAGATGCAAGCAATTGACCGGTCTCTGGCTGCTGATTCTAAAGCAATGCAGGGAACCTCACGACGTATGGATTTGGGTGGCATGCTGGCATGGGAGCAACCGCATTGTGAGCCATTCCGGGAACTGTTAGTTCAGCCTCGTGTTAAATCAATTTTGGAGGGTGTATTGGGAAGCGGCTATCGTTTAGACCATGGACCGGGTCTAATTGCTATGGATAAAGGTTGTGAAGGTGGAAGGTTACACGGAGGTGGTGTAGAGCGCGGAGACATCTCCGAAGTATATTTTTACAAAAACGACAAGATTTTTACAGGGTTGACCGTGGTTGAATATCTCTTAGCAGATGAGGGGAAAGGTCATGGCGGCGTTGCCGTTGTTCCTGGAAGTCACAAAGCTAATGTAAAATGTCCAGACGATATGCTTAATTGGGATCAACATCAGGAGTATGTCCATGAAGTGAATGCTAGAGCCGGAGATGTGCTAATATTCACAGAAACTCTGACGCATGGTACCCTGCCGTGGACGGGGGACCACCAGCGACGTGCGTTGCTTTACAAATTTAGTCCGGGGACCGTTTCTTATGGGTCTGGATCTCATGATGTTTCTTACGGAGATTACATAGAAACTATGACTGATAACCAGCGTATGGTTATGGAATCGCCACACATTAGACGTGGTTAGCACGGTGGCCTTTCGTGACACAAATATTCAAAAAGCGAATTTAAAATGACTGCTTCTCATCTGTATCACATAATTATAGTGATTTTAATAGTAAGTTTTATCGTGGACAAAGTTCTCGAATATCTTAATGCAAAGAGTTTAACTGATATTCCGCCGCAAGAATTAAATGACATTTATGCACCGAGTGAATACAAAAAATCACAGGAATACGGTCGAACTAATTATAGATTCGGACGGACAACATCCACCATTTCTTTTAGTATAACTTTGATTTTTTTGCATATAGGGGGTTTTGAATATGTTGATCTCTTTGCCAGAGAATATGCTGACGGCGCTATTCTAACGGCCCTATTTTTCTTTGGTGTCATCATGTTGGGCGGGGAAATAATCTCTGTTCCTTTTTCATACTATAGCACGTTTGTTATTGAAGAGCGTTTTGGATTTAATAGGTCAACGAGAAAGGTTTTTTGTACTGATTTGTTGAAGGGGTGGATCCTGTCGGCCTTGTTTGGCAGTTTGATATTGTCGGCTGTAATACTGTTGTACGATTACTTAGGGCAGAATTTTTGGATCTACGCTTGGGGTTTAGTAACGGCTTTCACGATAGTAATTAACATGCTCTATTCCAGTGTTATAGTTCCCTTGTTCAACAAGCAAACACCTTTAGAAGATGGTGCCTTAAAAGATCAAATCTCAGATTATGCAGCGAAGGTTGGCTTTGACATACAAGATATTTTTGTAATAGATGGTTCAAAACGAAGTTCAAAAGCAAATGCTTATTTTTCGGGTTTTGGTCGGAAGAAAAGGATAACGTTGTATGATACGTTAATTAATGATTTAGAAGTGAATGAAATTGTGGCCGTTTTAGCCCATGAGGTCGGTCATTTTAAAAGAAAACATATTATTTTCAACCTGATTTTGTCTGCACTAATTACGGGTCTCACTTTGTATGTTTTTTCGTTGTTTGTGTCTAATCCAATGCTGTCTTTTGCGTTGGGCGTTTCGACCAGCAGTTTTCATGTAGGTTTGATTGGTTTCGGTTTGTTATACAGTCCGATGAATGAAATTTTTGGCTTATTGAGCAATTTGATTTCGCGGAGGTTTGAATATCAGGCTGATAAATATGTAAAGGGCACATTTGAGCCAGATGCATTGGTGCGGGGGTTAAAGAAGTTGAGTAAAAATAATTTGAGCAACTTAACGCCTCATCCCGCGTATGTGTTTGTACACCACTCCCATCCTACGCTACTTGAACGGATTAGGAATCTCAGATAAACATATCCTAATTTAGGAATTAATTATTTCATTATAATTTAATGAACATCATTTTATAGATTTATCAACCATACGGGTAGAGGAAAAGTGCTTTGAAAAACGAAACCATCGATTTGCTTTTAAATCGTCGATCCTTGGTGGCATCTAAATTAACGACTCCAGGACCTACGCAAGATGAGTTAGACCTCATTTTGCGTTGTGCTATTAGGGTTCCAGATCATGGAAAATTGTCGCCATGGCGGATCAAGGTTTTTGAAGGAGCCGCCAGAGAAGATTTAGGTCGAAAATGGGGTGACATTTTTAAAAAGAATAATCCAGATGCTTCCCCTGCTCAGTTGACCGCGGAATATGAGCGCCCATCTCGAGCGCCCTTACTGTTAATTATTTCGACTAAGTTGCAAGAGGCGCGTATTCCGAAATGGGAGCAAATTTTGTCTGGAGGAGCGGTTTGTCAAAATATTCTCGTTGCTGCGACCGCTTTAGGTTATCATTCTCAATGGTTGTCAGAATGGCCGAACTATGACGATGAAGTTAAGGCTGCAACTGGTCTAAAAGAGACGGATGAATTTCTTGGATTCATTTATATTGGCTCTGCTGTGGAGAAACCATCGGAAAGGAAGAGACCGGTTTTGGAGGAAGTTGTTTCTTTTGCATAATTATGCAGAGTCCTTTGCCACATTTTTGCGTTTCTAAGGGAACTCTCTTGCTCTAATATTAATTGAAAGTGATTGAAAACTAATGGGAGACCTGGCGTTTTTTGTCGAAGGTTATACGAGCGAAGTTAGTTATGCCCCGGGAGAGTTGATGCAGATACATGTCTCCTCTTCGGCACCTTTATTTTCGATAGAAATTTCTCGGCTTGGGTGTAAGCGAGAGGTAGTTTTACAAGAGCGGGATGTGTCGGGGGCGATGTTTCCTGTTCCTGAAGATGCTTCTTCACAGGGATGTGGATGGCCTGTAGGGTGGCAGTTTACTATTCCAGAGGGATGGGAAAGCGGTTATTACGAGATACTTTTTCAGGTTAATGATCAAGGTGATACGTTCATCCAGCGAAGTACCCGCCAAGCCCAGTCTATCGCATATTTTATCCTGCGCCCATCTGTTTCCAGCGATTGTTCTTCAATACTTCTTCAACTTTCAACGAATACTTATGCGGCTTATAACAATTGGGGAGGGTATAGTTTATATGCCTATCATGGGCGTGGCGGCGTTCAAGGCCATAGAGTATCGTTCAATCGGCCTGATCGAGGATTGTTCGATCGATGGGAGCTGCCTTTTGTATCTTGGGCAGAAAAATCAGGATATAAATTAGATTATTGCAGTAATCTTGATTTAGAAAGGCATCCAGAACTGCTTGATGGCCGAGCACTCGTTTTGAGCGTAGGTCACGATGAATACTGGTCGGCGGGCATGAGGGATAATTTGGAAGATTACGTGAAATGTGGTGGCAATGTTGCTTTCTTTAGTGGTAATAGTGTTTGCTGGCAAGTCAGAAATGAAGATGATGGTCGAGCATTAACCTGCTGGAAACAGCGATTTAATCAAGACCCCGCATATCGAGAGAATCGAAATATGTTGACTACATTGTGGAGTCACCATCTCGTAAAGAGGCCGGAGAATCAGCTTACGGGTGTTGGTTTCTTGAATGGAGGTTACCATTTAAGTCATGGGCAACATATGGACGGTTCGGGGGCTTACACCGTTCATAGGCCAGAGCATTGGGTTTTTACAGACACGGAACTCCAAACCGGTGATGAATTTGGAGGTGAAGATACCATAGTAGGTTATGAGTGTGATGGTTGCGAAATAGTGTGGCAAGAAGGTTTACCATATCCAACAGGAAACGATGGGACGCCAAAAAGTTTTCAAATTTTAGCAATAGCTTCGGCTCGGTGGCACCCTGACGACTCTGAATGGTATGAGGCCTGGCAGCCAGGACATGAAGGCTGGGCAGTAATGGGATTATATCAACGAGGAGGTACCGTATTTACCGCTGGGACCACGGACTGGTCGCATGGTTTGGTGGGAGAACATCTAACTGTCGATACTATCACAAAGAATATACTCGACAAACTATCAGTTTTTCGAAGTAGAGCGACGCCTTTTGAGATAAAGTAGTGGCTTTTTATGGGAATATAAAAACAGATATAAAATTAATTATTTGAAGATGTGGGCAAGCTATGCAAATATTTTCTCCATATCATTTTTTTTGGCTTCTTATCACGATTATTTTTGTTGTTGGATGTTATCGAATGGGGATAATACATCCGGACTCAGTATTGCATCAAGTATTTCGATTTAGTTTGTTCATCTTAGTTGGTGTAAACGAGACGGCCTGGTTTTTATACCGTCATCACGTAGCAGGAATCCCCGTTGCAAACAATCTTCCGTTACACCTGTGTGATATTTCAGTGTTTCTTATGTTTTATACATTAGTTTCGAAACGTTCATGGACAGGAGAATTGTCCTATTTTATGGGGGCTGTTGGTGCGCTACTTGCTGTATGTATGCCAGCAATAAGCGAAACGGGCAATATTCGTTTGATTGCTGAAATACGTTATTTTATCACGCATATTGCTCTAGTTGGGGTCGGGGTTTATTTCACCTTCGGATGTCGTTGCTTGCCGTCTTATTCTGCTATTTGGAGGAGTTACTGTTTCGTACATGCATACGCGTTATTAATTACGCCAGTGAATTTTTTGTTGGGCACAAATTATTTCTATACCGTTTCAGCACCGCAACAGTTGTCGTTTTTATTCGTATTTCCCCACTGGCTATTTCTTATAGGTGCCTCACTGATTTTTTTAATCGTTTTTAATTTACTTTATATCCCATTTATATTTCACCGTCAGTGATTTAATCTGACGACAGAAAGAAAATCCCCTACAAAAGGGATTTTCTTTATCCATGAAAATCAAAGTGGTAGCCACTTCCTTGGAGGTGAGATCTTTGTAGACGCTCCAAAATACGTAGGCGTAATATATCTTCTGCAGCTTTCATTTCGGGTCTTCCTGCTAAGTTTTCACGTTCTTCCGGATCGTTAATCAGGTCAAAAAGCATGTATGGAAGCCCATCGTTATTTAAGGCGATTTTCCATTCCTGATTTAACAGCATAATTTCACCTCTATATTCGGAAATAGCATCGGGTCGATGTTCACGGTTTACGTCCTGCAACACAGGGCAAAGCGAACTAGCAAACTGAGGATATTCTATACAGCCATTTGCCAACTCTACTATCGTAGGACCAACGTCAAACCATTCTACTGGGGAAGGACATGTGACTCCCTTCATAGTTCCCGGGGCGCTGATGACTAGAGGCACCCTGACAGCCCCATCTAAAAAGTTTTCTTTATAGAGCAATCCAGCGTCCCCGTTCATTTCGCCGTGATCAGATACGAGAATTATGGCAGTGTTGTTGAGTTGTCCTCGAGACGAAATAGTTTCAATTATTTGACCGATTTGATCATCAATAAGACTAACGTTTCCCGCGTAATTTGCACGCAAAGCGGCAACGTCACCCGAATCCAAATTTGGAGGTTTGGCAAGTAATGTATCGAGATAGCCTTTAGGTCGGCCATCGAAACTCTTTGGAATAGCTCGTGCTTCTGGCATATCGCTCGGTGTATACATTTTGGAATAGGGGTCTGGTGCGTCCCATGGTTCGTGTGGACCACCAAAGCTTACCCAGCAGCACCACGGTTCATTTAAATCGTAATTTTCAATGTAGGACTTTGCTCGCTGTCCAACGTAAACGTCGGCATAATATTTTAGCCCAAGCGTAGATGGGCGTGCTGTGTGTGGTTTGTTTTCAAATCGATCTTTATAGTCAGCTTGGTAGTCTTTCCAAACGCCTTCGTCTCTCCACCAGGCAGTCATGTGCGATAAAATTTTTTGGCTGGCGCGTGGTCCACCTATTTCGTCAACATCGTCCAGTCCATACGTTTTCATAAGGAATTCACGTTCCCTGAGATCACTAGTATGGGGGTGGAGGTGTGTTTTGCCAAAGAGACTTGTTCGATAGCCGGCTTTACGAACTTGTTGCATCCAGGTTGGTTGATCTTTGCTCATTTGACTTCGTTGGTTAGTCCACACGCCCGTGTTATGTGGGTAAAGGCCTGTTGCCAGGCTCAGCCGAGCTGGTACACATACCGGCGAATTAGTTACGCAATTGCTGAAACGCACACCTTTCTCGGCGATTCGATCCATGTTAGGTGTTTGAATCCAATCACCGCTACAATTCATTGCATCGGCACGCTGTTGGTCTGTCATAATTAGTAGAATATTAGGTTTGTTCATTTTCTTTTTGTGGAAATAAAGTGGAAAAATTGACGGTAGATCAGTTAGTTTATGATTTTATAAACAGGTTGTTCTTACGGATGCTTATGCCAACATAGCTTGAGAAAGATACAGTCGCAAGGTGGCTACATAATGCGGGTGGTTTGTTTTCCTCGATTTTTATCACCGATGTAATTGCGACGTGCTCGTGAGTAAGTTTTTTCCGGTGTGTGCATAATTATTACGAATTGCTGAATGATTTTGAGGAGAATGATTTAGATGAAAACGTTTTTTTACTGGATAATTTCCTTAGGTATGTTGATAGGCGATATTCAATTAGGCTTCGCTCATAATGGAGTCGTTGCAACCGCAGTAAACATAGATGGGATTACGATAGATGGCGATTTTTCTGACTGGCCTGAAGGCCTTGAGACATACCCCATTGAAGACCCTGCCTTTGGTGAACCTCCAACTGATGAATTTGATTTTGATGCGTACTATCGTATCGGCTACAATGAGGTTCAACAGGTGTTGTATGTTGCGGTTACCGTGCAGGATGATTATACCGTAATTGACACAACTGACATGTGGAACACGCAAGACGGTTGTGAAATCTATGCTTATTTAAACCACTTAGAGGTACCATCGAGCTCTGAGAGAGGCGCATATTCAACATTGCAGTTTTCCATATATGGCGATTCCCGTCTTACATACGGAAAGACCAAACTTCGTTCTCCGTATTTGGTCGAGGTACTCCGTTTTGGTAATACCACTCAGTATGAGTGGTTAGTAAATGTTGGACAATTGGCGCATGGGATTCGTCACCTGTCACCTAATTCAGCGATTGCTATAGATATAGTTGTTGTTGACAAGGACAAGGATGAAAATTTCTCTTGGATGACATGGGGACCGGGAGTGAATAAGTGGGGGTTTGCAGATCGGTTAGGGGACATATTATTAGTTTCCGATAAGAGTTTACTTAGTAATGTATCTGGCAAAGTTCACTGGAGTAATGAAGAAGCAGGGAACAAAAAGGGTTTCATTTATCTTTCAGCCGTTGGGACAAAAACCCATCTGAGAGTGAAGCCTGACACCGTAGGTGTATTCTCTGCTCAACTCCCTGCTATGGAATATAGTTTTCAGGCTGGATATAGGCGCCATCTAAGTGAATCTGTTTCGGTCAAGGTACCTCCATCAAGTGATGTCTCCCTCCCTCCTCTTTCTTTCCTGGATCCGCCTTTTGGTGAGCGATCTGTAATAAAGGCAATCCCTTCTGTTGTTGCGGGGGAAGGTTCGAAGGCGGGTGATTGGAGTGGTTATAATATTCATGATGGGATGCCAGGCAACGAAGTTACGGCTATTTCGATGGCAAACAGTGGCGTCATGTTATTGGGGACTCAAAATGGGATGAGTTTTTTTGATGGATCTACGTTTAGCATGTTGACAGAAAGCGATGGATTGGCAGGCAATCAGGTAAGTTTTTTTAAAGAGACGTCTGACGGTGCACTCTGGATCGCTACGTCTGCGGGAATAAGTCGTTATATAAATGATGAGATAATTACGTATACCGCACTTGATGGTCTGGCAGGAAATTGGGTTACCTCAATTCTTGAAGATGATGACGGTGTACTATGGACAGGAAGTCTTCACGGAGGCGTTTCGCAATTCAACGGGGAATCCTTCGAGAAAATTGAGACAGGGCATGGTTTTAGTGTCAGAGATATTGTACAGGATAGAAATGGAATAATTTGGATAGCAACTACTAGAGGTCTTACGTCTTTTGATGGCGAAGAATTTCTGAATTATACAATGGAAGATGGACTACCTAGTGATGATATTACCGCTCTTTATGAAGCATCTGATGGTAAGCTATGGGTTGGTACAAAACCGGGTGTGGATGGAGGGAAATGGGAAATGGCTGGCGGTGCCTTTTTTATAGAAGATGGGACGATTAACTTAGCACCAAGCTTATTTGAAGATCCAACTAAGATACCTGAATATGACGAAGGTTATAGTAGGCGCGAAGTTTTGTGTCTGTCGGAAGATTCATTCGGAAACATGTGGATAGGGACTGCCGGTGGTTTATTTAGAGTAAAAGATCAGACAGTAAAACAATTAGTTATTGGTGGTAGCGCTACAGACATAAACGTAAAATCGTTATTTCACGATGGCGTAAATCAACTGTGGGTTGGTACTAACGAGGGAATTTGGAGATACGACGGTGCTGTTTATTCTTCCTACTCTCTCAGTCAATTGAATACGACTGAAACCACGTCAATTATTGAGGATGATAAAAGTCGCATATGGGTCGGAACCAATAATGGTATTCAAGTAATTCAAGATGGTAAGATAATAGGCGAAAAAATTATTCCTGAATTACCTGATCTACCTGTAGAGTACCTCTACCAGTCTTTGGGCCAGGGATTATGGATAGGAACGCCGTCAAGTATTTACCAGCATCGAAATGGTCGGCTAAGAGAGTTCCCCAGAAATATTATATTCGGAGAAAATACTGTTGGGCTTACAGATGATTCACCTGTTGCTAAGTCCAGTCTGTTTGATTCTAGCTATGTTCGATCTATATATCAGGATAGAAAAGGGACTGTGTGGGTTTCTGTTGTAGATGGACTGTTTCGTTTTAAGGAAGGTACGTTCTCCCTTTTAACAACATCTGATGGATTGGGGAGCAATGAAATAAATTCTGTTTTTGAAGATTCGAAGGGAATACTATGGGTTGCTACATCAAACGGAATGAGCAAATACGACGGGACATCTTTTCGCAATTATACTACTGAAGATGGTCTGCCAAGTAATTGGGTAAATGCTATAACCGAATCCTCTAATGGGAATATCTGGGCAGCTACCACTCAAGGGATAAGTTCTTTTGATGGTTCCAAGTTCAAGAATATAAAAAAGCGAGATGGATTATCAGGAAGCCAGGCAACGGCACTGTTTTTTTCGGCGGATAGTACTTTGTGGGTTAAAACGGAAAAAGGTGTTTCTTTTCTAAAAGACGGTGCATTAAGCGTTTTGACTATGGTTCAAGGTTTACCCTCGAACGAAGTAAATGTAATGAAAGAGACAAGTAGTGGAGTTAAGTGGCTTGGAACAAATGAGGGCATAAGTCGTTATGATGGAGAGACAGTGCAAAACCTGCTAAAGCGAGACGGGCTTAATAGTAATTTGGTAAAGGATCTTTTAGAAACTCGAAATGGTGATTATTGGATTTTGACGGATATGGGTGTCACTAGGATTCGTCCCGAGAGTAGTGATCCACGCATCTTAATTTCCTCGATTGTCGCTGACGATATTTATAAAACTGGTATGCAAATTGAGATTCCGACAACGCAGAGACAGGTTGCGATTAATTTCCAAGGGCTATCTTTTCAGACACGGCGCAAATTAATTAATTATACCTATAGATTGAAAGGTTATGATAAGGGTTGGCAATTTTCACGGGAAAATGTTGCTTATTACGAGAACCTGCCAAGTGGTATTTATGAGTTTGAGGTCAAAGGGATAGATCGCGCGTTTAATTATTCCAAACAACCAGCATCTGTTAAATTTGAGGTAATATACGTTCCAGAAGCCTCCTCAATTGGTCTTGGTGAAATAGAAGTGCTTGATATTTTTGCCTCCTTTTACAAGACCTATGGAATAAGACCTGCTGGTCAGGCTCAAATATTTAACAAGAATGAAATCCCAATAAAGGCCGTGCTCCAGTACTACTTGCCAGAATTAATGAAACGGCCGACACAGAGAGAATTCACAATACCTCCTACGTCTAAGATTATTCTTCCTTTTCGTGCACAACTGGACAATAGTTTATTAAATGTTATTGGGCAACAAGCGTGGGAAGCAGAGGTCGAACTATCTTACAACGTCGGAGAAAGGACAGTTTCTGTTGAGAAAAGGGTACCGCTTAAAGTTCATGGCAGAGGTGCTCTAACGTGGAATTCGATGGCGAAGGCCGCCGTGTTTGTAACGCCAGAGCATGCTCCCGTCGTAGATTTTTCTCGAGGGCTTCTCTCGAAGTTCGAAGATTCTCATGCAAAAAATGTCCTAAATAAAAATATTCAACGTGCCATTTTAATGTTTGAAGGGTTGAACACTTTGGGAGTTAAATATGCACCAGACGCAAATACACCTTTCCAAAAAACTCGTGGAGATGTGGTGGCGTTGGACAATATCCAATATCCATTTGAGTTATTAAAATCTCGTTTAGGCGATTGCGATGATAATACGGTTCTATATTGTTCGTTATTGGAAAATTTGAATATTCGAACGGCCTTCGTAGATGTGCCAGGTCATATACTGATGATGTTTGATTCTGGTATACCAAACACTAGGACATTGGGTCCATTGTTACCTGAATCCATGTTTGTAGATTTCCGAAATACCATGTGGATTCCGATAGAGGTTACAGTACTTGGAGAAGATCGACTCTTCTTAGATGCCTGGGAACTAGGAGCGAAAATCCTGAAAACAGTTGATACGAGTGAACCAGGAGTTATAACTATAGTTTCTGATGCTTGGAATAAGTATCCTTATGGAGACTTACAGGAGGAATATTCTATAGATTGGCCTGAAGCGGATTTATTAAAGAAAAATTTGCGAGACAACCTTGATCGGATTGGAGATCTGCGTAGTAAGTTTTTTGAGGTAACCTATATTAGGCCTTTGCTAGGTGATCCAAATAATGATTTGGTGCGGTTAAATATGGCTAAATCTCATATTGAATCAGAGGAATTTAATTTAGCGCTAGGACATCTTCCATTGGTATCCGGAAAATTTAAAGCCCAGGCACTTTATCTGATTGGATATAGTTATGCAGGTTTGGGGGATTATGAAAATGCTGCAAAATATGTTGAACAGGCACTAGAGATGGACCCTCAACATACCGGATACATGGAATCACTATGTTGGATTTATTACGAAATGATTTCTAATACCTCCGACATTTAGGTTTAAAAAAGTTAAGTGAGGTAAATGAGGTCCTACGGAACAAACCTGGCCCATTTTCGATTAAAGTTAGGACTTTCCAAGACCTCGGGATTGACAACTCCTCGTGGTTGTTTACCAAGGGAAAGATCCAATATGCTTTTGCAAGCTGTTCTTCCAATATCTCTAAACAGTTCGTTTGTCCATGCGATAGAGTGCGGTGCTAAGATGACATTATCGAGGGTTCCGAATCGATGAGGCGAGAGGATGGGTTCTTCTTCAAAGCAGTCTATCGCCGCTCCCGAGATTGTTTGATTTAGGAGGGCATTATACAGTGCTTCCTCATCCACTATGCCACCGCGACTAAGGTTGAGTAGATAGGCAGTTGATTTCATTAGTTTTAGTTGTTTGTTACCGATTAGTCCACGAGTCTCTTTGTTTAAAGGGCAGTGCAGCGAAACAAAGTCGGATTTCATTAAAAGCTCATTAAGTTCCTCTACGTAAGTCACCTCGAATCTGGAGCAAATATCCCTCGTGAGGCCAGGGTCGTATACGAGAGCTTTTTTCATTCCAAAACCATTGAGTAAATCAACAAGTGCTTTACCGATACCTCCGAATCCTATGACGCCGAGCGTTTTCTCTCGAAGCTCGGAGCCCATTAATTGATTTCTATCATTCCAACGGCCCGTCCTAATAAGTTGATCTTTTTCCAGAACATGGTGTGTTAGTGCCAACATCCAGGTAATTGTTGCTTCCGCTACAGATCTATTAACTGCTCCTTCGGCAATCAGTACGAGCACGTCATTGGCTGTACATGTTTCAACATCTACATTGTCATAGCCAACGCCGAATCGGCTTATAGCTAACAAGTGCTCTTCATTTCCTTTTAGGGAATTGCTTGTCACATTTGGACTAAGGACGAAAGCAACATTATGATCAGATAATTGATCTGAGATGATTTCAGTTTTGTGTTCAGCGAGTTTTGACAAAACAATATGATTAGATTTTTCAAATACGCTAAGTCCTATATCCTCGTACAACGTGTTTCCATTTTCGTCATAGAAATCGGCGGTTAACCCAATACTAAATTTAGAGTCCTTCAAATATACCTCGATTCCAAAGCAACAAAGGCTCTGTTTTATATTTGGAACTTACCGTAGGAAAAAAGTAGTAAAAATCAGTTTCGTGGATCGAGACTTGTTTTTGGTTTTTGATCGCGACCAACCGTATCGAGAATTTCTCTTATTGAGCGTAACAAGAGAGCAGAGTCAGACCCGATTCCCAACATCCGAAACCCCTGTTTTTTTCGATTTAACAGGTTTTCGTCGTTTGTCGCCATAACCCCGCAGTATTTGCTACGACTTATAAGGATATTTTTAATCTCTATTATTTGTTCGGCAACACCAGGTCCTTCCCATTGCCCAGCAAAGCCAGCGGAGGCCGAGAAATCTGCTGGTCCGAAGAAGAAGGTATCGACTCCTTTGACGTTGCACATCTCTTGTATGTGGGGGATCGCTGATACTTGCTCTATAATGGGTATGACCAACACGTTCGTGTTTGCTTCTTCGGCATGTTCGTTAAGACACTGTCCCCAAACGGTCGCACGTTCGCCGCCTATCCCACGGCGTCCCGAGGGCGGATAGTGGCAATCGCGGACAGCTTCTTGCAATTGTAGATGGTTTTCAACTCCGGGAATAACGATCCCGTCGGCGCCCATATCCAGGACTCGTTTGCTAAGCGACGTACTCCGCTCTTGTATTCTAACTAATATCACAGTATCACTACGGAGGCCTGCGCGAATATGCTCGTTTATATCCTTCCAATCCAAGTGTCCGTGTTCTGCATCAATAACTACCCAATCTAGACCTAGTGCTACAGCTATATCAGTTGTGGTTGCTGACTCCGAAGTAACCCATAGGCCGTAAACGGTTTCGTCCTTGGCTAGTTTTGCCCGAAAATTATTTAGAGCTTTGGTCTTCATCGATGTAAATCTCTCAACTTTATTAAAAGGAATTTCAATTTGTAATACGATCTAATGCTATTTGGGCGTGAGAGGAAGCATAGCTGGCTTCGTCTTCGATAATTGTCTCGAGTTCGGGAATCGCCTCTTTGGCTTTCGGACCGATTTTTGCGAGAGTCAGGGCTGCATTATGACGCACCCAACTTTCCGGAGCTTTTAATGACGTACTAAGTTTTGAGACAGCTTCTGCGGAATTTGGGCCGATATTCCCAAGGGCTTCGATGGCGTTTCTTTGCACCCAGGGTGACGAGTCATTTAGTAAATCTGCCAAAAATGGTACGGATTGCGATGCTTTTTCTCCCATATCTCCTAGTATGTCAGCAGCGGCAGCACGGAGCCACCAGCAGTCGTCTGAAAGCAGCTCAATGAGGCATGGAATAGCCGATTGTCCAAGAGACGAAAATCCTACAGTCGTGTCTAATTGACTAGGATTTGTATGAGGCTTTTCTGTATTTTCTTCTAAGTAATTTTCAGCTTGTGACTTTAACGCTTTCACTAGGGTAGGTATAGATTCCTCGCCTAAGTCTGCCAAGGAGTACACGGCCTCAATTCGGTCTTTTTCAGAATCGGAACGCAATTTGAGTTTAAGTTCCTGAGGAGAATCTGGGCATTTGAGATCAGTTTTTTCTGCACCTCGCATCCAGTCCCAGGCCCTAATACAAACTGCTGTAGAAGAGTTGTTGTTAACGTGGTCCCAAGAAGAATTTTGGTGGTCCCAAGTCGGTTTATGTGGTTCGCTCATTCTTGTGAAGAGAAATTTGACCATAAAGCGGTCATTTTCATTACTATTTGGCATCGCTCTATGCCAAAGGTCGTAATGGACGATTGTTACGGTTCCAGCTTGGCCACACAAGGGCAGTTCTTCTCGCTTTTGTGCTTCCGCATTTGATGTATAGTATTGCGTTGCAGGCAAAATAGATGTAGGACCCATATCTAATGTTGTATCTTGGGGATAGTAAAATGCCATTGCCCACCGTGTTCTGTGGTGTCTTACATTCTGGTCGTCTTCATAGCTATCCTGGTGCATATTTTGACCAACAGACCCACTTATGTTTTGATGACAATGTCGATGCGGATGGATGATATAGTCATGGCCAAGTAAACTGCAGAGTGATCCGTGTACGAGGGGGTCCTCTAGGATTTCATGAAGTTCAGGAACTATTGATAGTATTTCGTTTCCTGGATTACCTTCATTTGCATAAAGAGTTTTAATTTTTCGATGTATTCTTTGGTGTAATTCAGCTGGTGATTCTGTTTTTACCGTTGTGTAACCATTAACGAGATAATCTTGGATCTGTTTATCGGTCAATAGCATAGGCTGGGGCACGGTTGTATCTCCTTTACGTCGATTAGTGAAAATACTTTTGTAGCGATAAACTAATTTATTATTGCCCAAAGGTAAATGTAAACATGATCAGCATTCAAGAAGACGTTCTTAAAAGAAATGGATTTTTCTATATCACTTAGTTTGGATTGAGATGGACTGATTGAACTGGTATTGGTAGCTTGCATAAGCGACATAGAAAGCCCAATGAGTGTTGAAACAAAGGTTAATCTGGAGTAATCAGTGAAGGTGAGTGTGAAGATGTATGTTGCGTAGATCAACCTCACAAACTGGGGGAAGGACCGATGTTTAGTCGTGATGCAATGCGTTTTCTTGAAAACTCCTTTTCTGTATAAATTTGTACATCCAGGTGCTCGAGATTTTAAAGTCGAGTTGGATTTTGTAAGGGAAAAAGCTCGAACGGACGCTCAGCCTTGGAAGACCGAATTTGAACGTATGAGATGCTCTCACTTGTCAGTACGCGAACCCAATCGCTTATTCTTTTGAAAGTATTGTTAGGAGTTTGATGAGTTTTTTAGTGGAAGAGGTGTGAATGAAAATTTGGGTTGATGCTGACGCGTGCCCGGTAGCGATCAAGGAAATTCTTTATAAGGCTGCGGAGCGGACCAAGACCAATTTGGCGTTGGTGGCTAATAAGTATTTGCGTGTGCCTAAGTCCGAATATGTCCATGTTGTGGTAGTTGAATCAGAACTCGACGCTGCTGATGAAGAAATAGCCAAGGCTTTAAGGCATGGGGATCTTGTAATTACAAGTGACATACCTTTGGCCGCTGAAGTAATACAAAAAGGAGCTTTGGCGTTGAGTCCGCGCGGCGAGTTGTATTCTGCGGAAAATATTGGATCTATTTTGAATATGCGTGACTTTATGCATACCTTGCGCGCCAGTGACATAGAGACTAATGGTCCGGGAGCACTGAACTCGGCCGACCGTAATCAATTTGCGAATCATCTAAACCACATATTAAACACCAATGTGTAAATTTAGTACTATTCCTCATCTGATTCTTGGTGCAATGGCATAAAAAACTCATAACGTTCAGGCTCTGCATAACCATCTATTTGGGCGTGAGCCAAGCCAGGGCTTGTTGTTGAGGATCTTACTATTTCTTTGTTGAATTCACTAACATTTTCAGCATTTAGATAATCTTCTATTGGCATCCACTGGCATTCCGAAATTTCCTCCTCCTGGATTGTAATTGTTTTACTTAAAGGCCGTAATCGACACACGAAATAAATGTCTGATTTCCCGTACCGATATCCGTGCCAATGTCGAAAGCATACTAATGATTCGAAGGATGCTTTTATCCCAGTCTCTTCCAGAATTTCTCGTTCGACGGCACTAGCTAAATGTTCTCCTTCATTTAGGGTTCCGCCTGGCAACTTGTATCTTGGAG